>Ga0193951_1000064_pt1 | contig 42396 bp, 33 predicted proteins | sample BB_2_MG_FD_140370 | JGI IMG/M metagenome (GOLD analysis project Ga0193951, IMG submission 140370) | Microbial mat bacterial communities from the Broadkill River, Lewes, Delaware, United States - BB_2_MG | ecosystem: Environmental > Aquatic > Freshwater > River > Microbial mats | place: USA...
AGTGACTGACTCATGGTAAATTTCCTCTTTTAGTTACCAGAATCAGGGCGCAAAGAGATACAGAAATAATTTTCTGTAAACAAACGATTCGTCTAACCCTCAGTAATCATGCGAGCAAGCGCATTAACTGATGGTTAAAAAAATGGATTGTCTTAAACTCTCTCATCCGGACTATAACCGTCGGCTCTGGAATTACACCAGATCTGCTGACCTCCTATCACTAAATAAAACGAATAAGAGCGCTCGCGGGCTATCTTAAAATAAATCAGGAGTGATTTTTTGTAAGTTACCGCCGGTGGGGAATTTCGCCCCGCCCTGAGATTAAAACATTATGTATGCGGCTAATATAACCGCGTGGCAGATTCTACGGAAGAACTATTCAGCGTGCAATCATTCTCCTTAGCTAATGCCTAAGAGCCTAATGTTTGTGCGTAGGGCGCAATAAAATTCAGTTATGGCAGCGCAGATAGCATAACTATTTTGTATTAAATTTATACAAATAAAAATAGAGTATTTATACTATTAATACTTTACATTTATAGAGTGGATACTCTATAATAATTTATGTTCCTAGCGGACACTTATTGTAATAATTTTATTCTAGCTTCCCCATAGCTTACATATGCCAGTAGCATTGCTACTGGTTTTTTTTGTCTAAAATATGACAACAGTATTTAATTGAATATCAAATACCTGCCTGTATCCCTAACTAATTAGCACTCACTTACTTATTGTATATTATGATTTTATTGATTATATTATTTTTTAGATACTTTAAGAATATGTGTACAAGATACTATGTCAGGTCTCAATATAAATAGTAAGCCTCAAATATTTGAATTGCAGCCAGGTAAAACTATGGATTTGCAAATAAACCACCCTGTATCTGTTCGTTTGAAATTGACTTTAGTCGGTTATGAATTTGGTAAATATATTTTATTGAAATACCCGAAAGTCATTAGTACTTCGCAATATAAAGATGTGTTGGTTGAGGGCAATGTTGTTATTGTGCGTTACCTATTAGAAGGTGACAAAGGAGAGTGCTGTGCTTTTAAGTCAGTGATTAAAAACATTTCAACGTTTCCTGAAAAACTCTTATTTATCGCTTACCCTAACAAGATAGAAAATCGTCAGTTAAGAGTGCAGCAAAGAACAAGTATTCATATTCCTGCAGCTATTATGATCGAAGAAGATAATATTAATAAAGAAATGAAAATACTTGGCGCTATCGCGGATATATCTCTTAAAGGCTGTTGTTTTTTATTTAAGAGTACTAGCTTGGCGACTAATGTGAATCAACGGAAAATATTTGTTTGTTTACAAGATCAAACAGGAGCTGAAATAAAAATATCAGCTCGGGTATGTAATAGTCGAAACGATCAAGGTGTTGTGAGTGTTGGTATTCAGTTTTTAGAAGATAATGATTTACTACCCAAATTATTAGAACAATTATTTATCAATATTGATAATAGCTAATTTTTTAGGTTAGTTTATTCTTCTGGCTCTTCAAGAAACCAATCGCAAATAATACTATTTGCTTGTTCTTCACCGGTACGTTTTAATGATGAAAATGCTTGAACCTTAATATCAGCATTTAGTGGTGCTAAGGCTTTTTTTACTTTTAGCACTTCAGCACTACGCTTACCTTGAGACAATTTATCACTTTTAGTTAACAAAGCTAAAACAGGTAAGTCGCTATCAGCAGCCCACTGAATTAAGTCCATATCCAAGTCTTTTAATGGATGGCGTATATCCATTAGTACAACTAGGCCTTTAAGGCTTTCGCGTTTTTCTAAATATTCGCCCAATGCTTTTTGCCATTTCTTCTTCATTTCTAAAGGGACTTTAGCAAAACCGTAACCGGGTAAATCAATTAAACGTTTATTGTCGCCAATTTCAAAAACGTTAATCAGTTGAGTACGACCAGGGGTTTTACTGATTCGTGCTAAACCTTTTTGATTAGTTAGCGTATTTAATGCGCTTGATTTGCCTGCATTTGAGCGGCCTGCAAAAGCAACTTCAATACCACTATCTTCAGGTAATCTTCGAATATCTGGCGCACTGATGGTAAAGGTAGCTTTGCTTAAATGTATAGTGGTAGAAGACAAGGACTTAACTCTTAATAAAAAATCTGACACTATTATAACGTTATTCTTATAAAAATGATGAACAAATATGCTAAATAGTACGTTTTTTCAAGGAATTTTTATCAGATGGTGTTACACACAGGATAGATTAGTGTAAAATGCCGTCACTTTTTAAGATTTATTGTAAAAATAAACTCAATCATAATTTAACATTAAAAGTTTAGTTAACGACAAGCAGAGAGCAATTCAATGAAAAAAATATTATTTTCACTTTTGTTAGGAGCGAGTATGCTCAATACAGCAATGGCTGTAGAAGGCGATGCTGAAGCAGGTAAAGGTAAATCAGCTATCTGTGCCACATGTCATGGTGCTACCGGTATCAGTATAGCGCCTATTTATCCAAACCTTGCTGGACAAAAAGCTCCTTACATAGTTAAACAATTAACTGACTTTAAGGCTGGCACCAGAACGGATATGATGATGGCACCAATGGCTGTTAATCTATCTGAGCAAGATATGGCTGACTTAGCTGCATACTTTTCAAGTCAACCACGTAGTGGTAAAGCAGCTGCTGCAGCAACAACGGATACATCTGCTGTAGCACCAACTGCAGCAGGTAACGTAGAAGTTGTAACTTCAACCTCTGCTAAAGCTATTTATGCTGGTGATGTGAAAGCAGGACAAGAAAAGTCAGGAATGTGTGTTGCTTGTCATGGTACTGATGGTAATAGTGCGATAGCAATTTATCCTAAACTTGCAGGTCAAAGTGCTAATTATTTAGCTAAACAGTTAGCTGATTTTAAATCAGGTGCACGTGTTGATCCTGTAATGGCGGGTATGGTTGCGGGCTTAAGTTCAACAGATATGGATGATTTAGCTGCATACTTTGCCGTTCAAACAATGAGTGATGGTACTGGTGAGACAAGTGCTAAAGGTAAAAAACTCTATTTTGGTGGTGATGTTGAAAAGGGTGTTACAGCCTGTATCGCTTGTCATGGTATTGAAGGTAAAGGTATGGCACAAGCTGGTTTTCCTGCTATTGCGGGTCAAAATGCAGATTACTTGAAAAAGCAATTACTAACCTTTAGAGAAGGTAGTCGTAGTAACGATAGAAATAACATGATGCGTAATATTGCAATAAAACTATCAGAAAGCGATATTGAAGAGCTAGTGAAGTACATGTCTTCTCTTAAATAAGCTAAAATATTTTATTAGTAATGTACTAATACTCTGAAAAAAAGCAGCATTTATTGCTGCTTTTTTGTTTTATCACATAAAATAATTGCTATGATTGGTGATATAACTAGGTGAGACACTTGAGCAATAATATCGATACTAAGCAACTAATAGCTTGCCAATTGTGTGATGCGCTATATGAAAAGCCGCAATTAAAACAAGGCCAAATAGTTAAGTGCACGCGTTGTGGTAGCACAATGGCTGAACGAAAAGTAAATTCAATTGAACGGAGCTTTTATTGGTCAATGGCCGGTCTTTTGTTGTTAATACCTGCTGTACTACTTCCTCTTATGGGAGTCACATTAGCGGGTCAGTATCATCATGCATCACTACTTGATTGTATTATTGCCCTGATAGACCGAGGCTTCTTTATGATTGCAACGTTAGTCTTTTTGTTTGCTATTGCTGTGCCTACTATTCGTTTATTAGGATCTTTTTATATTACCTATAGCTTCAAATATAATAAGTTAAAACCTTCATTATTGTATTTTTTTCGTGCGTTTCATCACTTAGATAATTGGGCAATGCTCAATGTATTTATGCTTGGTATCGTTGTGTCTATGTATAAATTACTCGACGATACTGAGTTATCTATTAACATGGGATTACTGGCTTTTATTTTGTGGCTGATTAGTTCAACAATGGCTGCGTCGACATTAGATCAAGATTATATTTGGCAAAAATTAGAGGATGAATTTGTTGATTAATACTGCAAAAAACAACAATCTTGCTCTTTGTCCTCAATGCCATAAAGTTAACGTACTTGGTGATGCCGCTAGTGATGAAAAAATACAATGTGTACGTTGTAAAGGGATGTTTTATCAACGGAACTCTCGCAGTTTACAATATACTTTAGCGTGGAGTATTGCAGCATTAATAGCTTTTATTCCTGCAAACCTTTACCCTATTATGATTATATATTCTTTAGGTATTGGTGAGCCATCAACGATACTTTCAGGTATTGGACAGTTTATTGATCATGGCTTGTACCCTATCGCTATCATTATTTTTACAGCAAGTATCATTGTACCATTACTTAAAATAGCGGGTTTGTTTGTACTAGTTTACCGTGCACATACTGGGATAAGATTACGACCAGATAAACACAGTAAATTTTATCATCTGTTAGAGTTTTTGGGCCCTTGGTCAATGCTGGATGTCTTTGTCGTTGCCTTACTAGTGGCTGTGGTCGAATTAGGGTTTATAACGACAATTGCAGCAGGACCAGCAATAAATTACTTTACCTTAACGGTAATTTTTACCATGATCGCAGCCAATAGCTTTGATTCTAGACTGCTGTGGGATAAACAACAAAATAGTGACGAAAATTTTTAGGTAAAGGAACAAAATGACTATTGATAAATCGTTGAATAATAATGATTTGAAAACTAATGTAGCTTCTGCTGATGTTGTGCCTAGACAAGGTATTTCAGCTATATGGTTTATCCCTTTTATTGCGCTAATTTTTGGCGGTTGGTTAGCTATTAAGGCGATATCTGAACAAGGTGTTTTCATTACGATTGAATTTGAAAATGGTTCAGGTATTGTCCCGAAAAAAACAGAAGTACGTTATAAAGGTCTTGTCACTGGTTTAGTCAGTAAAGTAGAGCCCTCAGATGACTTACAATCAGTGATTGCAGAAGTAGAAATGACACAATCTTTTACTGATTACCTTACTAACAAAACAAAGTTTTGGTTGGTAAGCGCGGATATTTCTTTACAAGGTGTTTCTGGGTTAGAAACGTTAGTATCGGGTAGTTATATTAATATTATTCCAGACACTGATAAACAGTCTCGCAGCCAAGACCACTTTATTGCATTAAATGAAGCGCCAGAGTTAGATATGGCAACGCCTGGTCTGCACTTAACCTTGAAGGCCAGTGTGTTAGGTTCAATTAGTGAAGACTCACCTATTACCTTTAAACAAATACCTATTGGTTATGTTACGGGTTACCACTATGTTGAAGAAAGCCAAGACATTAATATCAATATCTTTATTGAACAAGAATATGCGCATTTAATTAAAGAAAATTCACTCTTTTGGAATATGAGTGGCATACAAATCAACGCTTCTATTGCTGCAGGTGTAAAAATAAATACTGGTTCATTAGGCTCTATTCTTGGTGGTGGCATTGCGGTTGATACTTTGAGTTATCACGAAAAGTTACCTTCAGCTAAAAACGGACAAGTTTTTCCATTACATGCAGATTTTCAAGCCGCAGAGATGGGCCATAGCATTGAGCTTACATTAGATTGGAATTCAGATGTGAATCATAATGCAGCGATTTTATATCAAGGTGTAACCATAGGGAGTATTGAATCTTTTAGTAAAATAGACCCTAAGACTAGAAAAATTACTGCTCAAGCGAAAGTGAACCCACGTATTGTTCCTTACTTAACCGATCAATCACAGTTTTATCTGGTCTCGCCTAAAATTGAACTTTCGGGGGTGTCAAACGCAAAAGCTTTATTAACCGGTACCTATATTAATATACGTCCTTCATTACAAGGTAAGCCAATAAATAAATTTCATGTTTTCAACGTTAAACCGCCTTATTTGTATGCTGAACCAGGATTACATTTAATTATTGAGTCTAATAATAGGCACTCCTTACAAGCAGGCAATAATATTTATTTTAAACAGCAAGTTATTGGTAGCATTCAGGCGGTTGATACAGTGGGAGCCGATCAGCATTTAATCCACATTCATATTCAAGATAAATACCAACACTATGTTAATTCTACTAGCCGTTTTTATAATAATTCTGGGCTTAAAATTAAGGCCAACCTTTTGGGGGTAGATGTTGAAGCACAGTCACTGCAGAGTATTTTAACCGGTGGGATTTCAATGATAAATATTGACAGTTCTGATGATGCTTTGGCAGAAAATTCAGTAGTTAATGGCGACAAATTTACATTATTTGCTAACCAAAAAATAGCAGAGCAACGGGTCAGTTTTACGTTAACTGCGCCTGCTAATGAACAGATTAAGGTTAGCACACGTGTGTTACATCGTGGCATAGAAATAGGTGCCATTCATACTATTGAAGCTGATGGCGATAGCAGTAAATTATTCCTTGGCTTATTACCTGAATATGAGCATATTTTGCGTGAAGGTACTCAATTTTGGTTGGCTAAACCAAGCTTTACTTTGTCTGGTGCAACAGATCCTGAAGCATTACTCGGTGGTGCTTATATCACGTTTGATTTTAATAACGAAAGTGAAGTAGCTAAAACTAACTTTACCTTATTGACGTCACCGCCAGCTAAATCAGCTAGTGCACCAGGCTTACAATTAAGTTTATTAACAAATAGTGCAACGGTAGCTACCGCGGGAAGTAGTATTAGCTATCGCGGTATTGTGGTTGGGCAAGTTGATAATGTGGCCTTAGACAAGAAAGCAGATAAGGTACATATTAATGTAACGATTGATGAAGAGTATCAAGCGTTAATTCAGGCTGATACCAGGTTTTATAATGCGAGCGGTGTCACACTTAGCGGTGGTTTGGGTGATTTTGTACTAAAAACTGAATCTATAGATGCGATGCTACGTGGTGGAATTAGCTTTTATAATCCTGTCGTTATTGAGAAAACACAAGTTCAAGTACAAGAGTTAGATACTTTTGAGTTATTTGATAATATTGAACAAGCAGAAAATGCAGGTCTGGCTATTAGTATTTATTTCAAGGACTACTCGGGCTTAAAAGTAAATACACATGTTGTTTATCAAGGACAACAAGTGGGCTCAGTAACACGTTTAATTTTTAATCCTGATGAAATTGGTGTGACAGCTTTAGTACTGTTAAATGATCTAGGTGCTAAATTTGCACAAAAAGGTACTAATTTTTGGGTCGTTGAGCCAGAGATTGGTTTAGTAGGATCGAAAAATGTTTCATCTTTACTTGATGGTGCGTTTATTTCACTTTTACCAAGTAATCAATCAAGCGAACAACAAACAGTATTTGAAGCGCTTGAATTACCTCCTACGGTGAAACAATTACCTTATGGCTTAAATATTAAATTAGTGACTCAGCGCTTAGGGTCGGTACGTATTGGTAATCCAGTGTTATACCGCCAGGTGAAAGTTGGTAAGGTTATTGGTATTGATTTATCACCAACGGCTGATACCGTTGACGTTTATATCAATATTGCCAAGCGCTATGCACCTTTAGTTAATCGTGGTAGCAAGTTCTGGAATACAAGTGGTATTAATATTGATGCTGGTATTTTTTCAGGCATTAATATTGATTCAGAGTCTATTGAAACCTTAATTTCTGGTGGTATTGCCTTTGCTAGTCCAGCATTATCAGCAGATGAGCCAGAAAGTGCTCCGCGAGTAAATAGCTTTTTGTTACATCAAACCCTTGATAAAGATTGGTTAGAGTGGCAGCCTAAAATAGCAATAGACCAATAACATTATTGAAACCGTTCTTTACAGTGAATCTGAATTCAGTTTAGGATGTTTAGTTAAAGCAACAAATTCAGTAACTGCTTGTTCTGGATTGCTTGCTTCAGTGATTGCAGTAACGACAGCGATACTGTCAACAGTCGTTGCTAGTACTTGAGGTGCTCGTGCTAAATTAATACCGCCTATGGCCACGACGGGAATAGATGGTTTTTTAGATCTTAATGCTAATAACTGGCGTAAATTATCTACCCCTTGAATTTGTCCTGTCATATCTTTAGTTTTTGTTGGAAAAATGGCGCCAATAGCTAAATACGAAGGTTGTAACTGTTGTGCGAGTAAAAACTCATAACAGCCATGTGTGCTGATACCAAGCTTAAGCCCTGCCTGTTGAATTTTTTTTAAGTCGGCTTTATTTAAATCTTCTTGCCCAATATGAACGCCATAAGCATTATATTTTATAGCTAATTCCCAATAATCATTAATAAATAGTCGAGTTTTATATTTTTGGGCTAAATTAATCGCTTCAATAATAATATTTTTAAGCTCAGTTTCGGCTAAATTTTTAACTCTTAGTTGGATAATGTTTAATCCTAAAGGTAATAAACGCTTTAACCACGCTATTGAGTCTACTACTGGGTATAACCCGAGCTTCTCACCTTGTAAATTTAGCGATGCAAACGCAGGTAAGTTTTGATGTTGTTGATTGAGTGTATCTATTACCGTTGGAAATAATTCATTTAAACAAACCTGTGACTCCACCTCTGATGGTAATATTGCCGGCCAGGCGAGTTGTTCAAAAGCGCCATAATATTGATGCTGTTGTTTAGCACTAATGCTTTGTGTTGCAGCTAGCCCATGGTTGATAAATGCTTTAGCTAAGGTGAAAGCATCTCGTACTAAATACCCTTTCGCTAAACACGATGCTAAGGCACTTGCGAAACTACAGCCGCCGCCATGACTATAATGAGTTTTAAGTCGAGGTGAGCTGAGTTGATATTCGATTGCTTGAAAGCACTTATCTTGATTATCCTGTTTTATTTGATTAAGTTGGTGGTAACAGTAATCAATGCACTGGTGATTATTTTTGCTGTGACCACCTTTAATAATGATACTTTTTATGGCAAATCTTTGATGAATTATTTTCGCAAGTTGTTTGACGCTAAGCTGACTTATATTAGGTTGAGCTATACTAAGTGAGTCAATTTCTTTTTTTATCATTGAACTTACAAAAAAATGGGCTTCATTTATATTAGGGGTAAGCACATCAATTTGTTGTAATAAAGGAGCTAGGTCAAGCACTGATAATTGATTGAAATTACCACCAACACTGGCTTGTCCTACCGGATCATAAACAGTAATTAATTGTGGTAGTTTTCTTTTTAGTTGCTTTAGTGTCGACGCTAACCATAAAACTTGTATATTACCGGCTAGTAAACCAATTTTTATTACTGCTGGCGGTTTGTCCTCAATCAGGGTCGTTACTTGTTGTTGTAAAATATCGACAGCAACAGGGTTCACCGAGATTAGCTGATCTGAATTTTGTACCGTATTGGCGGTAATTAATGTACACACTTCCACACCCAAGCTATGGCCTGTTTTTATATCGGCAGCAATACCTGCACCACCAGAGCAATCACTGCCTGAAATACTCCAGATTATTGGCTTTTTTTGACGATTATTTATCATTGTTGATGCCAAAATGGCGTATCTAAGGTGGGAGTTGATGGATGAGCTGTTTGTCGTTGTTCCATTATTCCGGCAATGTACCCTTGTTCGCCAGCTTGTAAAGCTTGGCTAAATGCTTTTGCCATAAGAATAGGGTTATCAGCTAAGGCAATTGCACTGTTTAATAATACGCCGTCATAGCCCATTTCCATTGCTAAGCAAGCGTCCGAGGGCTTACCTATACCGGCATCTAAAATAAGCGTTGCTTGAGGTAAGCGTAGGCGAATAGTTTCTAAATTATAAGGATTCATTAAACCTTTGCCTGTACCAATAGGTGATGCCCAAGGCATAATCACTTGGCAGCCTAAGTCGTATAAACGCTGACATAAAACTAAGTCATCAGTGCAATAGGGCAGCACTTTAAAACCGTCGTTTAGTAATTGCTCTGTAGCGTTAAGTAACTCGATAGGGTCAGGCTGTAAATTATAATCATCGCCGATAACTTCTAATTTTATCCAATCTGTTTGGAAAATTTCTTTACTCATTTTAGCAAGTGTTACTGCTTCTTTGGCTGTTTTACAACCGGCAGTGTTTGGTAGTAAGTAACCATCTACCTGTTTTACTATAGACTGTAAATATTGCCATATTTTTTGTCCTGATTTTTCCGCTGGGTTTTGTCTCTTCAATGACAAGGTAATGACTTGCGAACCACTGGCAATGATGGCTTGTTTCATAATTTCAGGGGAAGGGTAGAGCGCACTGCCAATTAATAATCGACTATCGAGTTTTTGCCCATAAAGCGTTAATGACATTGCTATTAACCTCCTTGAATGGGTAAAAGTACATCGATACTATCGCCATTAATAACATGAGTATTTTCATAGTCTTCTCGACTAACAAAGTCACCATTAACAGCTACGGCAAAGGTACTTTGTTGTGGCTCTATAAAATACAAGGCTAATGCGGCACTGACTGTTATTTTTGATTCGTGATTAAGTGAATATGATTGGCCATTAATATGTATATTCATGATATTGCCTTTTATGTGTTGTACGGTTGTAGCGTATTTTGCGGCGTAAGTGTTTGCACCGCTAATAAATGCTCATAAGGTAACGTTTGTACTTTACCCGACACTTTGTTGCTTACTACCGCGAGTACTTGTTGCAAAACTACAGGCGAAATTAAAAAGCCGTGGCGGAACAACCCATTTATTTGTATTAACGTGTCTTGCACAATAATTTGGGGCTGGTTATCGCTAAAAGCAGGGCGAGATTGGCTAATATGTTGACGAATGTTAGCTTCAGCAAACCCTGGGTGAACACTATAAGCTGCGCTTAATAATTCCATTGCTGAGCGTACGGTCATATTTCCGCTATCATCACTTTCAATTTCAGTGGCACCAACGACATAAAAACCTTTTTCTTTGGGCGCAATATAAAGTTGATAGCGTGGATGCATTAAGCGAATAGGACGTGATAAATGGACATCGGGTGCGAATAACTGAAATAACTCACCACGCACAGAGCGTAAATCAGTTAAGGGAGCACAGTGATAATTCGCGTTTTTAATATTAGCGCCAGTTCCCCGACAATCAAGGACTAGATCAAAGGTTTGGCTTTGTTGGTCAGCACCTTTGGCTGTATAAGAAATAGAGCTTTCGTGGGTAGACGTTTTTATTTCGGTCACTAATGTTTCACTGAGCCAATCTATACCTTCTTGCTCAAGTTGCTTACGTAAAGCAACGAGTAATCGACGATTACCAATTTGCCCTTCTTGGGGTAGATACAAGCCTTGGGTAAAGCTACGGCCAAGCTCGGGCTCTAACTCAGTTAGTTGGGTACGATTTAATGAGTGCTGCTTTTGATCTGGATAATGGTGCTGTAAATGGCGAGTAAATCGTAGGTAATCTCCTTTGTCTTGTTCGTGACTCACCATAATGGTGCCAGTTTGCTGAAAGAAGGTATGCTCATCTAAGCTTGCAAGTAGGCTGGGCCACAAAGATAAGGATTCAAACCCCATGGCGACAATATTCTTTTCGCAATGGAGTGATTCACCTAAAGGCGTTAATAAACCTGCTGCCGCATAAGCGGCGCTGTTATGTGCGAGCTTAGTGTCTTTATCAAATAAAGACACCTTAAATTCAGCTTGGCGATGTAAAGATAAGGCTAGCAAGCGGCCTATCAACCCTGCACCTACAATCGCAATCTTCATTACTTAGCACTATGGTAGATTTCACTACCCGTTGCTTTAAATTCAGCGGATTTTTCCGCCATCCCTTTTTCTACCTCAGTTTGTTCAAGGTTGATTTTTTCGTTATTCGTTTGGGATGAATCTAATACAATAGTTTCATCTAGTAATTGAATTTCAATTTTACGACCAGATTCAAGATCGGCAGCATAATCACGAACTTCTTGAGAAATTTTCATTGAACAAAACTTGGGACCACACATCGAACAAAAGTGAGCAACTTTCCCCGATTCTTGCGGTAATGTTTCATCGTGGTAAGCTTTGGCTGTTTCAGGATCTAACCCTATATTAAATTGATCGTACCAACGAAACTCAAAACGCGCCTTGCTCATTGCATTATCGCGAATTTGAGCACCTGGGTGACCTTTGGCTAAATCCCCTGCATGAGCAGCAATTTTATAGGTGATTAAACCTTCTTTTACATCTTCTTTATTGGGTAAACCCAAATGTTCTTTTGGCGTTACATAACAAAGCATTGCGCAACCGTACCAACCAATATTGGCAGCACCAATACCTGATGTAATGTGGTCATAACCCGGTGCAATATCTGTCGTTAATGGTCCTAACGTATAGAAAGGGGCTTCACCACAATGCTTAAGTTGCTCATCCATATTGGCTTTAATCATATGCAGTGGCACATGCCCTGGGCCTTCAATAATAGTTTGTACATCATGCTGCCATGCTATTTTTGTTAACTCGCCTAAGGTGTGTAATTCAGCAAATTGTGCTTCATCGTTAGCGTCTGCAACTGAACCTGGGCGTAAACCATCACCTAATGAAAATGAAACATCATACTGTTTTAAAATTTCACAAATGTCTTCAAAGTGTGTGTATAAAAAGTTTTCTTTGTGATGTGCTAAACACCATTTCGCCATGATTGAACCACCGCGAGAAACTATACCTGTTACTCGCTTCGCTGTCATAGGTACATAACGCAATAAAACACCAGCATGAATCGTAAAATAATCGACGCCTTGTTCAGCTTGTTCAATTAAGGTATCGCGGAAAATTTCCCAGGTTAAATCTTCAGCCACACCATTAACTTTTTCTAAGGCTTGATAAATAGGTACAGTGCCAATTGGTACTGGTGAATTACGTAAAATCCATTCACGAGTTTCATGAATGTTGCGACCTGTCGATAAATCCATTACTGTATCAGCCCCCCATTTAGTGGACCAAACCAGTTTTTCCACTTCTTCTTCAATGGAAGAGGTGACTGCTGAATTACCAATATTGGCATTAACCTTGATTAAAAAGTTACGACCAATAATCATAGGTTCACATTCAGGGTGATTGATATTGACTGGAATAATCGCGCGACCGCGAGCAACTTCGTCGCGAACAAATTCAGGGGTTATTTTCTCAGGGATACTGGCACCAAAAGATTGCCCTTTGTGTTGTTGTAATAAAATGCTGTCTTTTACGTCTTCGCGCTTTAAGTTTTCACGAATGGCGATATATTCCATTTCTGGCGTGATAATACCTTGGCGGGCGTAATGCATTTGCGTTACATTTTTGCCTTTTTTAGCGATGCGCATGGTAGGTAATTTTTCAAAACGAATTTCGTCTACAGCTTCATCATCTAGACGTTGCTGGGCAAACTCTGAATGGGTTTTGGAGAATAACTCAGTGTCATTACGAGCATCAATCCATGATTCACGTAAACGAGGAATACCCTTGTGTACGTCAATATTAACATTTTCATCGGTATAAAACCCAGAGGTATCGTAAACACACAGAGGTTCATTTTTTTCGTAAACAGGCTTGTCCTTGTCACCGCTTACTAAAGTATCGGTTAAGGTGATTTCACGCATAGCAACTTTAATGTCGTGTATTTTACCTTGAACATAAACTTTTTTAGAATTAGGGAAAGACTGGTCTGAAACATTTTTCAAAAATGCAGCTGCCGCCTCACGCTTTTCACGTCTGCTTGGTTTATTTTTAGGGGATATATTTTTTTTACGTATGTTTTCTGATTGATCGCTCATGGTCGCTACCTATTTTAATACATTAAAAAAGAAGCGGAATGACAACAATAAAGGTGTGTAATGAAGGAAGCTAGGCGCTAATAGCGCTAACTTTCTCTTGTTCCCTACGCAGATACTAATCTGTTCAGGTATTACGGATCCCGCTTACGCGATCTCAGCCTTTGGCACTCCGACAAGTTGCGTTATTAGCTATGCTAGTAACGCGGAAAGATTCTAACGCGATGCGAATGTAGTAAGCAAGTAAAAGTTGAAAAGCAATGTAAAGGTACAGGTGTTAGTTCTTGCTTTGAAAAAATTTATCTCTAAATGATTCTTCTTGTCGGTTGTTACGACACTATTTTTATAAATTAAATTTTTAACAAGTACTTAGGTAGTTATTTGGTTCGGTATGTATCCTTGCCTGCATAAAAAAGTTAACATTTAGCGGTTTTTACTTTTAACGATTTTCTAAGCGATTAAAGTCTAATAAACCCGCTGAATTAGCTTGATTTTTTTTATACCAAATATGTAATTTATCAGCGTATTGCCAAAAGTTAGGGTCAGTACGTCGTATAGCAAATTTATCTTTAAGTTGGCTATAATCTTGCTCAGTTTTTATATTTTTTAGTTCATCAATAAATGTATTTAACTGCTGCTCACTGACCTGAAAGAATGCGTTTGGATACGTACCAACGACACCTGAAAGTACCGTTAAAGTATCTTCTGCAGGTATGCGTCGCTCATCTTCAGAAAATAAGTGAGCAACGTTGGTATGAGCACTATTATTGATTAATGTGTAAACACTGTTACCATGCGCTCCATTAACCATTAAATAACTAACTTGTGGTAAAATTGATACCGCTGAACCAGTCATTTTATTAAGGCGATTTAGCTTGTATTCATTAGTATTACTGTTGTCGGTCTGAGGTAAGTTATAGTTATTAACCTGACTATTGTTGGTGTATTTCGCGACTTTATCCAATAACTCTTTTTTTGAATCTTTGGTTATATAGTTAATGTTCGTTTCTGGTAATTGATAAAAGTCATCTGAAAATATGTAATCTTGAATGTCTTTCGAGGTGTTTCTATACCAATGTTCATGCACTTTTCTGCGATCCTTTTTAGGTAAGAAAGCAATAAAATTACTTTCGGCTTCCATACGTAAGAAGTCCATATATAAACGTGTTTTCAACTGATGACTTACATTGCCATAAACATCAAAGCCAGCGACTAATAAATAGTGAATACGCTCTAATATTGGGTAGGTAATAAACCAGGCTGTTTTTGGTGTTTGCCCAATAAAGCCTTGTAAAACCGAGGCACTATCAAAATGTCTAAAGATTGTTAAGGTAGCATTTGGGTTACCATCTCCTGACCAAATTAAATTAAGATCAACATCATTTTGTTTAAAGTTAATTGCTTTCATATGATCAAGTTTACTTTTTACATAAGCTTTTTCACGGTTAGCATAAGAACGCCAATATAATAATGAGAAAGCTTTATCGCTAGTTGAAGCGGGTAATTGCAATAAGTCACTTTTGTTATCAAGGAAGCTATCGGAGTGGAAATCGTTAATATAGTTTGGATCTGCGAATAACACCCAAAAGTGATCTTCTATTACATTTAAGGCAACCTGCCCTCGGCAAACAGGACCTTTAATAAAGTTCATAATTGAGAACTGCGCCTGCTCTAGCAAGAAGGTATAACGTGATTTTGTTGGTATATCTCGAAACGTGATAAAAGGATTAGATGCGTTTGCTAACTGGTAATCAGGTAGTTTAGTTACTTGATATTGAGGCGAAATAAATAGTGTGTTTAACGAATTTAATTTTGCTAAATCGAAGCGGTAAGGCATATGACGTTTAGCGATAATAGTGTCGTGTTGCTTAAGTATTCGATAATAAACTTGTTGTTGCACTGAGTTCTCGGTTAATTCTGTTTCCCCGATTATATTCTTATTACCAGTAAAGGGCGGATCAAAAGGTCGGCGAGTATCAATAATGACTGCAGGCTCACCAGGTGGAGTATTTGAACGGACTATTTTGAAATAACGTTGACTATTTTCTTTAAAATATAAATTGGCAAGATACAAATGCTCAAATAAATAACGTGAAACAAGTTGTTGTTTATTATTAGTGCGATTTAACCATCTTTCCCATTTATTGATAATATCTTGTTCGTATTTTGTTACTGGTTCAGGTGTTGGCGCTTGTGCGCCATTTGTTATCCAGCTGGTTAGTTGTTGATGCTGTGTTTTATTTAATCCAGGCAGTCCGTAAGGCATGCCTCCTAAAGGGTAATTCTTTTTATAGTGTTCAAACTCTTCTATTGTAGGGCATTGCTGTTCTCTATTGAGAGAAACATCAAAGCTGTTATCTAATAATCTTTTGTTAGGCAAAGGGTGTTGTTGTTTGAGTTGTAACATTTGATACATTAAACCGGCATTAGCATTAGCGATAGGTGTTTGATTACGTTCATTTAAGACTGGGAAGAAGCCTTCTTGACGCAAAAAACTTAATTGTTTTTTATCCTGTGTGGTTAAAGTGCTTATGCTGTGTGATTTTTTAACTGTCAGTAGGCGTTCACCGTTATAGACTAGTTCCTTGTTAGCGCCACGTTCTATACCTACAATATTTTCCATTTTTAATTGGCATGGCGCATCGAAGCAGCCATGACAAACAACACATCGATTTTCGATGATAGGTTTAATTACTTGGTTAAAATGTATGTTTTCTTTGGCTGGTATTTTCTGAACAGGCAAACGATTTTCTATACTGGCAGAGCCATAGAGGTTATCGTATTCAATAATACTTATGGTAGCGCAGCCGCACAGAACAGAGAGTACAAACAACCAATGATATAGGCGCATAAAAATCCTTGGCAAGTTGCCGTTTAAGAAAAGCTAATGATTTAGCTATTAAATTTTAAGCGGGGTAAGGTCATCTGTAAAGGTAGATGTTGTTATGACACAAAGAAAGGTATAGTTTAGTGACGGTTAGTACAGCATAAATCTTTGCTACAAAGTTAACAAAGATTTATGATGAAGAAGCAATTAACACGAAGGCAATATTTCTAAAAGGACAGTTATGCACAATCGATTTTTAGTAGGTTTTATATTTTGTTTTTTCCTTATTACTGCCACCACTACATTTGCGAACTCAACAAAGTCAGTCAGTACTAAGTTAGACTTTAAACATTATAGTATTACAGCGCCATTTAAAGTTAACTTACCTATTATCCCTTTAGCTCTAATGGACGAAAAAAACTCTTCGGATGAATTAGTACTTATTGGCGTCGATGAACAGGGGCAAACTTGGTTAGCCGTTTATACTTATAGTGAAAAGTTAGATGAATTTGTTTTATTAGAACAAATAGGAATTACAGATGAGTATTTTGCTTTTGATGTAAGTGACGATAGAAAAGGGTTCTATTTGTTAGCGAAAAACAAGGTAGTGGTTCTTAGGTATGATAGCGAACGTAAAGAAGAGCCTACTTTAAAATCTGGTTTGTATTTTGCTTTGAAACAAGAGGTTAGCTCTATTTTCTTATTACCTAAATCACCGTTTATTTCCAAGAAGGATTTCATTCAAGATGTTAATGAAGATGGTTATGATGATATTGTTTTGCCAGATTTCGAAAAAACAAACTTATGGCTGTTTGCTAAAAATGATATAGAGTCTGAGTATCAATATTTAGCAATTAATACACAAATAGAACTAGAAAGAGGCGGAGTAAAGTTTACACCAACAGCGCTATTTTTTGCTGATTTCAACCTTGATGATCGTCAAGATATTGCCTGGGTCTCTAAAGGACATATCAATTATTTTAGTCAAAATGAAAATGGAACTTTTGCCTCAACTGCAGCGAAAATTGCTTTAGCCGATACTATTTACGGTGTAAATTGGTGGCACATTAAAGAGGCGGATGGCGAAAACCTCGACCAAAGTAATTTAATACATCGGGCTGTTGAAGAGATTAAGGATATTAATGGCGATGGTTTAACCGATGTTGTTGTTCGTTTTACTCAAAGTTCAGGAGTGTTAGATAGAACCAATGATTATGAGTTTTATTTAGGCTATATAAATCAAGAGCATCAGTTAGCTTATTCTACAATTCCCACTACGGTTATTAAGGCAGAAGGGACCTTAACTGACTTGAAAATAATAGATGTGAATCAGGACGAAAAATATGAAGTGTTAGTTTCTTCATTCCAGTTAAGTGTTGGCAATATTATTGGTGCTTTACTGTCTGGTGGCATAGATCAAAATGTTTTAGTGTTTGCTTTGGATGATGAAAATAGTTATGAAGAAGATGCCCTTATAAGCAAGGAAGTTGAATTAAACTTTAGTTTAACATCAGGGCAGAGTGGTGAACCTATTGTACGCTTAAGTGATGTTAACGGTGATGGTTTACAAGATTTAGTGTTATCTTCTGGGCAAGACCGTTTAGTTATATTTTTAGGTAACCAGAGTGCAAAATTGTTCGCTCGTAAAAGTAAAAAGTTTACAGCAGTATTGCCTGAAAATGGTAAATTGTTTGAGCATTATGATATTAATCATGACGGTAAAGAAGACTTTATTATGCGTTATGGGCGCTTAGATGATGAAAGCTTAGCTAACAAAGTGACTATATTAATGGTTAAATAGTATGCGTATAGGAAGTAATATAGCCCATTGAAACTAAGTTACGGAGTAGGCCTAGCTGTCATTTTCTATTACAGCAGAGGCCAATAACTGGATTTATGTACTGGTTGTAAAGTGATAAGTAAAGCCTGCTCCTGTATCAATATTATCAATTAAAATATCCCCTTTTAATGTTTGAGTAATCAGGTTATAAATTATCGACATTCCTAAGCCAACCCCCCCATCTTGTCGCGCGGTGGTAAAAAATGGATCGAAGATATGCTTTTTTACTTCCTCAGATAAACCAATACCATTGTCATGATAATTTATTTCAACCGTGTCATGTTTTTTACTAATATCAATTACAATACGATTGTTTTCTTTATTATTAAATCCATGACGAACGCTGTTGGTAATTAAGTTAGTTAATATTTGAGCATGTATACCCGGGTAAGTAGCTATATTAATGTCATCATCTCCCGTGATAGTTAATGTGACATTTTTGGTTCTTAATATTGAATTTAATGTGGTGATTAACTTTTTGTAATAATTTTTAATATTAATCGTATCGATTTCTAAGTGGTGTTGGTCAACTGCCGTTTGTTTAAAGTTCTCAATGAGTCTTTTTGCACGAAACAAATTATCTTCTTGCATGTTTAACGCGCGACTAACGGACTCACAGTAATCATTCATGTTTTTTATACTGAGAGACTTTTTAGACACTTTTTCTAATAACTTTTTATGTTTTTCAGCAATAATACTATGTGTGGTGATCGCAATACCTAATGGAGTATTCACTTCGTGGGATATGCCGGCAACTAAGCCACCTAAAGCCGCCATCTTATCGGATTCAACTAACTGCTTTTGCGCGTTTTTCAGCTTATCAACCGTTTGGGATAGCTCTAATGTACGAGATAAAATGGTATTTTCTAATTCATCTTCATAGTTTTTCCGTTCTAATTCGGCAGCAATTCGTCCTGAAAATACTTTGAATAGGGTGAGGACATCTTGCTCATTTTCGAGTGATTTTTCATATAAAGAAACAATAATACCAATTGTTCTCTGCTTTGAATCGTATAAAGGAGAGCCTATATAAGCATCTATATTCATCTCTTTTAAGAGTTTGTCCTGTGGAAACAGCTCACAAACACCACCACGATAATAGCAAACGGAATTATCTGCTACATCAGCACAAGGAGTATCTTTTAAAGTATATTCAAAGTTATTTGCTATTTCACCTTTTGAGACTAAAGCGATTGTTCTTGACGTTGATTTTTTAGGGTCAAGTACGGCAATAAAGGTGTGATCAGCATTTATTAGCTCATGTAAGGCTAGCGTAATTGAGTTAAAAAAATCATCACCATAAGTATTGGATACCGCTTCAATAACAGTACGAATTCTACTTTCCATCATCTACCTTAGTGATTTTTATTCTTTTTATTATTATGGCACAAGATTTTTTTTTGTGCGAATAGAGAAATATTGACAATCACCTTTATGAAGATAAATGGTTATACAAATGAAAGGGGTGTTGAAAAACGAGTGAAACTGATGCGCTTTTTACTGTTAGTAAAGTGTCAATGCTTATTATTTTTATCGGGAAAATAAGCTGATAGCATGATATAAATGACATTAATTTTTTAGGCTAGTTATAGCGATAACTCTTTTGTAAATTATATGATGCAAATTATAAATAATTCAATATATTCAGCGATTATACTTTTATTTTTATGCTTAAGTTTTCCGCTTAATGCCAAAGATAATACCATGACTAAAATGGTACGAATTAGTATTCCGTTGTCTGACAACATCAGTAATCGTTATGAAAAATATCATTTATTTGCTTATAACTATTTAGGTTATCAGGTTATTTTTGATCGTATACTGATTGGTAGAGCTAGAGAGTTAGTTAACAAAGGCGAGCTAGACGGTATGATGATTGCCGAAAGAGAAATCGAACAAACTTTTGCGAATTTACTACGTGTTCCTGTGGTCTTAGCAAAAGGCGCGCTAGTGCTTTATTGTAATAAGAGTGTTGTCTGTGACAAATCAGTATTTAACGATGCTGATAATGTTATAGGGGTAACGTCAGGCAAGTCTATATCGTCTAATTTTATAGATACGGTTGCGGCGTCGAGCTATGCCATTAAAAGTGATGAAGATCTAGGTTCTATGTTAACAAAAGGTCGATTGTATTATGTATTACTTATTGATGAAGTGGAGTTGGGTAATCTTGGTAGCTTAGATGAAAGCCTATTTAATACAGCGGTTGTTTACCACTCAGAAGGTTTTCATTATATTAATAAAAAGCATAAAAATTTATTACCAGGTTTGACTCAAGGGTTTAAGTTAGCAATTGAACACTATGGGCCGTTAGTTAGCCCTAAAAAATAACTACTTGATACTTTACACAATCATTTATTTTTGTAAATAGGGCAATATAACTAACTTAAGCAGCGGGTTAACTAGTTGAGAAATACTTGATAAGCGAGATTTTCAGTCGCTTCTTCAAATTGATAACCCAAAGCATTCAAATGCTCAAAGAAGTCATTTTCTTTACTAGGATCAAGCTCAAAGCCTGCAAGCACTTGTCCAAAAGCAGCACCGTGATTGCGGTAATGAAATAATGTGATATTCCAATGTTCACCCATCGCATCTAGAAATTTTTCTAATGCGCCAGGGTGTTCTGGAAATTCAAAGCTAAAGATACGCTCGTTATCATTATCAGCACTACTTTTACCGCCTATCATATAGCGAACATGTAATTTTGCTAGCTCATTATCGGTAAAGTCGTTTACTTGATAATTTGCCTGTGCTAACTCGCCAAGAAGTTGTTGGCGCTCTGTGTCATTACCACCTAAGCGTACACCAACGAAAACATTAGCATCTTGTTGGCCGTTATAGCGATAATTAAATTCAGTAATTGCTCTATTACCTAATGTTTGGCAAAAACGTTTAAAGCTACCCTTTTCTTCTGGGATAGTAACAGCAAGCACTGCTTCTTTATTCTCACCTAACTCACAGCGCTCTGAAACATAACGTAACGTATGAAAATTCATATTAGCACCAGATAAAATGGCAGCTAGAGATTCTTCACCTTTACTTGTTGCACAGTACTTCTGTAAACCAGCTAAAGAAAGTGCACCAGCGGGCTCTGCAATTACTCGTGTTTGTTCGAAAATGTCTTTTATTGAAGCACAAATCTCATCAGTATTGACCGTAATTACATCATCACAGTAGCGTTTAATTAAATTAAAAGTATGCTCACCAATACGCTTAACTGCAACGCCATCCGCAAATAAACCTACCTGCTCTAGATCAACAGGAGTACCTGCGCTAAGTGCAGCTTTCAAACAGGCTGAATCCTCGGCTTCAACACCAATAATTTTAGTATTTGGGCTCAGTTGTTTTAAATACACTGACATACCAGCAAGTAGGCCACCACCACCAACAGGTATAAAAACTACGTCGGCATGAGGTAATTGTTGCAACAGCTCTTTAGCAACAGTACCTTGGCCAGCAATCACATCAACATCATCAAAAGGATGAATAACGGTTTTCTTTTCAGCTTGAGCATATTCGACAGAAGCTAATTGCGCTTCATTGAAGCTGTTACCGACTAAACGAACTTCACCGCCAAAACGTCTAACATTATCAACTTTAATGTCAGGGGTGGTTTTAGGCATGACAATAGTCGCTTTTATGCCTAATTTATTTGCTGCTAAGGCTAAACCTTGCGCATGGTTTCCTGCTGATGCGGCAATAACGCCATGAATACATTGCTCTTCGCTTAGGCTGGACAGCTTATTATAAGCGCCACGTAATTTAAAAGAATGTACCGGCTGTTGGTCTTCACGTTTTAAATATATTTGATTATTTAAACGAGCAGACAACTTTGTTAACGGTGTTAACTCAGTTTCTACCGCAACATCATAAATTGGGGCAAGTAAGATACGTCTTAAATAATCTAGTTGTTCTGCGTGCTCTGATAATAGCGCTTGGCTTTGTTTTTCGGTCATTGGATCTATACTTCACTTGCTGAGTTAAGTAAAAAAACGCCATCATTAATATCAGGCGCTTTTTACTTTAGTACTTAAAAATTAATCGTTATTTATTATCTAAACCATCTAAAAGTGCACGATTTCGTACCGCACCTTTATCAGCGCTAGTTGCTAACATGGCATAATTTTTTAATGCGTAGCTGATAGGACGAATACGATCTACAGGTTTCCAAGCGTCTCTGCCTTTTGCTTCCATCGCTGCACGACGAGCATTAAGCTCTGCTTCAGGTACTTGTAAGGTGATTTCACGTGTAGGGATATCGATATGGATAATGTCCCCCTGCTCTACTAATGCAATTGCACCACCATCAGCAGCTTCCGGAGATACATGGCCAATTGATAAACCTGAAGTACCACCAGAAAAGCGACCATCAGTAAGTAAAGCACATTCCTTGCCTAAGCCCATCGACTTCAAATAAGTGGTTGGGTAAAGCATTTCTTGCATGCCTGGGCCACCTTTAGGACCCTCATAGCGAATAACAACAACTTCTCCGGCAACAACTTTGCCATCAAGAATACCGGCTACCGCATCATCTTGGCTTTCAAAAATATGAGCAGGTCCAGTAAATACTAAGTTGTCGTCACTTACGCCAGCTGTTTTAACTACACAACCATCTACAGCGATGTTACCTGAAAGTACCGCTAAGCCACCTTCAGTAGAAAAAGCATTATCAATACTACGAATACAACCACTTACTCTATTGTCGTCTAAAGTATCCCAGCGACAATCTTGACTAAAGGCTTTGGTTGTACGGATACCAGCAGGGCCTGCACGATAGAATTTTTTAACATCTTCATCGTCTGTTACTTTAATGTCGTACTTAGCAATAACATCCGCTAAGCTTGTACCTAAAATATTTGGTACATCTGTTTTTAATAAACCTGCACGTGCTAATTCACCTAAAATTGCAATTACACCACCAGCGCGATGCACATCTTCCATATGATATTCAGGTGTTGATGGTGCAACTTTACATAGTTGTGGAACAAGACGTGATAACTTGTCCATATCTTCCATGGTGTAATCAATTTCAGCTTCTTGTGCTATTGCAAGTAGATGTAGAATAGTATTGGTTGAGCCACCCATAGCAATATCTAAGCACATAGCATTTGAAAAAGAATCTTTGTTAGCAATATTATGTGGTAGTGCAGACTCATCGTTATCGTGATAATAACGTTTAGTTAGTTCAACAATTTGCTTACCCGCATTTAAAAATAATTGCTCACGGTCAGCATGAGTCGCTAGCATTGAACCGTTACCTGGTAAGGCTAAACCTAGTGCTTCAGCTAAACAGTTCATGGAGTTCGCGGTAAACATGCCAGAACATGAACCACAAGTAGGGCATGCAGAACGTTCGATTTTATCGCTTTGTTCGTCACTTACTTTGGGGTCTGCACCTTGAATCATGGCATCAACTAAATCAAGTTTAATAATTTGATCGGAAAGTTTAGTTTTACCTGCTTCCATTGGACCACCAGAAACAAAAATTACTGGGATGTTTAAGCGCATTGCTGCCATCATCATTCCTGGAGTAATTTTGTCACAGTTTGAAATACATACCATGGCATCAACACAATGCGCATTAACCATATATTCAACTGAATCGGCAATAAGATCACGTGACGGTAAGCTATACAGCATACCTGAATGTCCCATGGCAATACCGTCATCAACAGCGATAGTATTAAACTCTTTCGCAACACCACCAGCCTCTTCAATAGCGCCAGCAACTAGCTGCCCCATGTCTTTTAAATGTACATGACCTGGTACAAATTGCGTAAATGAATTAACAACAGCAATAATCGGCTTGCCGAAATCACCGTCAGTCATTCCTGTTGCACGCCAAAGCGCACGAGCACCAGCCATATTACGGCCTTGAGTTGAAGTTGCAGATCTTAATTTAGGCATGATGTTATGTTCCGTTTGAAAATAGTGAAGTAAACCTTATTTTGAAAACATATTAAAAGAATAATGTCCGATAATAGGCTTTTAAATTTAAATTTTTGTGTATGTATAAGTTTTTATGTTTCATATGTGACAATTTAGCTTGCCATCATTGAAATACAGTAGCAGTAAAGGAAGCACAGCGTTTATTACTATAAGTGAGTCTTTCCAATGCCGCTACTATAGAAAATATCAATGAATAGCGTTGTTATTTTGCTATTTTACAGGGTCTAACCAACCGTCAGGTATTGTTGTAGTACCATTAAACATACCAAAGAAAGCATCTTGAATAGCTTTAGTAATAGGACCACGAGAACCTGTGCCAACAGCAATGCCATCAACTGATTTAACGGGTACTATTTCAGTTGCAGTACCAGTCATAAAGAATTCATCGGCAAGGTATAAGCCTTCACGAGCAATGGTTTCTTCACGTACTTCGTAACCTAATTGTTTAGCAAGTACAAATACAGTATCACGTGTTAAACCTTGCAAAATTGAAGCAGTGCCTGGTGGGGTAAAAATAATACCATTACGTACTAAAAATAAGTTTTGACCCGCGCCTTCACTAACTTGGTTATTTACATCCAGAGCAATCCCTTCAGTGTAACCATGACGACCAGCTTCCATTGATATTAATTGCGAAGAAAGGTAGTTACCACCAGCTTTAGCCGCAGTAGGCATAGTATTAGGGGCTAACCTGTTCCAAGTTGAAACACCTACATCAACACCATTTTCGATCGCTTCAGCACCTAAGTAGGCTTCCCAACTAAATGCCGCTATCATTAAATCAGCTATCGCATCAGCAGGCGGACGTAATCCCATGCCAACATCACCTAAAAAGGCTAAAGGACGTAAATAAGCTGCTGTTAGATTGTTATCTTTTACGGCATCCTTACAGGCTTGCATTACTTCTTCTTGAGTATAAGGTATGTTCATACGATAAATTTTAGCGGAATCAAATAAGCGCTCAATATGCTCTTTCAAACGGAAAATACACGTACCTTGGTGAGTATCATAAGCACGAATACCTTCAAATACTGATGAACCATAGTGTAAAGCGTGACTCATTACATGAACGGTAGCATTTTGCCACGGCATGAGTTCACCATTGAACCAAATTAGATCTGCATTTACTTTTGCCATTATATGTTCCTATGTTTTCTGTCACCTTATTTACATTGAATAAAGTGACCTAAATAATAATTAAACTTTTTGTAAGTTAGTGCTTAGCTAATAATAGGCTAAACACTATAACGTTAAGCGTTAGATAGCTGTGTCGCGTTATTGTCTACCTTGACACTCTTGATGTCGACCAGTTTATTAATTTGATCAATTAATAGTGTAATAGGGCGATCACTACTCACTAATAACTCAATGGTGGCAATATTATTCGTGTTATTAACGCTGGCGGTAATACCATCAATTAAAAAGCCACGATAACGAGTCACTTGTAAAATCCGCTCAAGTACAACCTGTTTATCGTCGGTCATGATGATTAGTGTATAATTGTTCATGTTAAGCGCTCTCCATCATTTCGTTGTTAGCACTGTTTGGCGGTACTAAAGGCCATACATTATCTTTGGCGTCAATTTTTACTTGTAAAAAATAAGGACCATCGTGATCTAGCATTTCATTGATTGCATCAGTCACTTCACTTTTTTGCGTAATTTGCTTGGCTTTTATATCGAAAGAGCGAGCTAGCATACAAAAATCAGGGTTGTCAGCTAAATCCGTTTCACTTAGTCGCCCTTCAAAGAATAAATCTTGCCATTGACGAACCATGCCTAGCTTTGCATTATCTATTAACAAAACTTTTACTGGAATTTGATAACGTTTAATTGTTGCTAGTTCTTGTATGTTCATCATGATAGAACCATCACCAGATACTGTGATAACTGTATCGTGCGGGCGACTTATCTGTGCACCAATCGCGGCTGGTAAACCAAAGCCCATGGTACCCATACTACCACTGGTTAAAAAGTTACTTGGCTCATCAAAAACCATATGCTGAGCTGCCCACATTTGATGTTGACCAACATCGGTAGTAACACAGGTGTTTTTAGGCATTAAATCACTAACTTCTTTTAATACTGCTGGGGCAAAAATACTGTCACCAGGGTGATCGTAGCGCCAAGCACAATCAGCTTTCATTTTTTGAATGTTTGTTTGCCATTCTGTAATGTTTAGCGACATAGTTAATAAAGGTAAATTTTCCTTTAAGTCACCTAAAATAGGGGCGTCAGCTTCTCTACGTTTATTAATTTCAGCAGTGTCTATATCAAAATGAATCACTTTCGCGTCAGGTGCAAATTGGTCAAGTTTACCAGTTACCCTATCATCAAAACGTGCACCAACAGCGATAAGTAAATCACAGTCATGAACAGCTAAATTAGCTGCTCGTGTACCGTGCATACCTAGCATACCTAAATAGTTTTCATCTGTTGCATCTAAGGCGCCTAGCCCTTTTAACGTTGAAACCGAAGGGATGCCAGTTTCACGCGCAAATGCTCTCACTTCTTCAATAGCATTTGCCATACCTACACCACCACCCACATATAGAATAGGTTGTTTAGCATTGGTAAGTAAATCAAGAGCTTTGCTGATATCAGCAAGTGGTAACTTCACTTTATTTTTAAGTGGTGCTGCTGATTTAAAGTTTTGCTCTACTGCCGCCATTTGTACATCTTTAGGAATATCTACAAGTACAGGCCCTTGTCTACCTTCTAAAGCAATTTCAAAGGCTTGGTGTAAAACTTTCTCTAATTCATCTACATGATTAACTTGGAAAGAGTGTTTAGTACAAGCGAGTGATAAACCGAAAATATCTGTTTCTTGGAAAGCATCACTACCCATTGCGGCGGTAGGCACTTGGCCTGTAATTGCAATTAGGGGAATTGAGTCAGCAAGCGCATCAGCAAGACCAGTAATTAGGTTTGTGGCACCTGGTCCAGAGGTTGCCATACAAACACCAATTTTACCTGAAGCTCGGGCATAACCGACAGCTGAAAATGCAGCGCCTTGCTCATGTCTACAAAGAAAATGCTGAACATTGCTATCATACAATGCATCATAAATAGGCATAATAGCGCCGCCCGGATACCCAAAAACATGATTAACGCCATGCTGTTCAAGTACATTAAATAGTAATCCGCCGCCAGTTAACGGTTTGCTGTCAGTCATGATAATTCCAAAGTTGTTTAGTGTTTTAAATTTTTCCCTAAAAACACAAAACCCTCGGTTCTTTCGAAGCGAGGGCTTATGTTTCTGTATTGCTTTTCTTTAGCTCAACGAAAACCCCCGAGATGATTCAATCACCACGACGAGCACGTTTATAATAATTAATAAGTTAAAGTGTTGCATTGTTGTCTAGTTTACTTTTTTTTAGGTTAAATATAAAGCTCATTTAGCTAAGAAGTGATAATTTATATTCTTATAGTGAATTTTTATTCACGTCTTTTTTATCTTCTATTTAAATTAGTACCATAGCACTAATGTTTGGAGCAAGCTTTTTTTCTCAGTTTTTAGCTCTATCGAAAGAAGTAAAAGTTATATGAAAAAACTGAGGTAATAGCCGAGTAAAAAATATGAAGTAAAAATTTTGTGATTAAAATTAGAATAACAAAGAATATTTTCCTACACTGAACAAGAAGAATGAATAAATGGAATTAATATGTCTCTTGCCTGTGTTTATAGTCGAGCGCGTGTTGGTTTAGAATCACCGCTTGTTACTGTTGAAGTTCATCTTGCTAATGGTTTGCCTGCTTTTCATATTGTTGGCTTACCTGAAGCTTCAGTTAAAGAATCAAAAGACCGTGTTCGTAGCGCTATTATTAATTGTGGTTACGAGTTTCCCGCAAAAAGAATAACCATTAATCTTGCCCCAGCAGATTTACCAAAGGAAGGTGGTCGTTTTGATCTACCTATTGCTGTTGGAATTTTAGCGGCTTCTGAACAGATTCCTCAAGTTGATTTAGCACAATATGAATTTGCCGGTGAATTGGCTTTGTCAGGTGAGTTGAGAGCCATTATCGGCGAAATACCTATGGCTATGGCTTGTAGTGAAAGTAAGCGAACGTTAATTGTTCCACGCGAAAATAGTGAGCAGGCGAGTTGGGTTAAAGAGGCTAAAATTCATGCTGTGGAACATTTAAGCCAGCTTTACGCGCATTTTTCGAGACAAATGATTTTACCTTTTGTGGAGGAAAAGGCACTTGAGCAGTTTACTGATATCAATGAACTCGATATTAGTGATGTTATTGGACAGCCACTTGCTAAACGTGCTTTAGAGCTAGCCGCAAGTGGTAATCACAATTTACTTTTTATTGGCCCGCCTGGCACAGGCAAAACCATGTTAGCAAGTCGGTTAGCCGGAATTTTACCTAAGATGACTGAGCAAGAAGCGCTAGAAGTTGCTGCTATTCAATCGATAACAAACCAAAAGATAAACGCCAAGTCTTGGTTAACACGGCCTTTTCGTGCGCCTCACCATACTGCATCATCAGCTGCTCTAGTGGGTGGTGGAGGACAACCTCAACCAGGGGAGATCTCGTTAGCACACAATGGCGTTTTATTTCTTGATGAACTTCCTGAATTTGAACGCAAAGTACTTGATGTACTGCGTGAACCGATGGAATCCGGAGAAGTGACTATCTCTAGAGCGATGCACAAACAAAGTTTTCCTGCCAGATTCCAGCTTATTGCGGCCATGAACCCTAGCCCAACTGGCTTTTACAATGATAATCGTAGTACTCCCGAACAAGTATTACGTTATTTGAATCGCTTGTCTGGTCCTTTTTTAGATCGAATTGATATTCAGATAGAAGTTGCGCGTTTACCTAGAGGCACTTGGGCTGGAGATACTGATATGAATGAAACCAATGAGATTGTTCAGGCGCGTGTGCAGGCTTGTAGAATGAAACAATTAGCACGGCAAAACAAGGCCAACGCGCATTTAGGCACCAGTGAGTTAAAAAGTTATTGTCACTTATCCGCTGAAAATAATGAGTTTCTCGAACTAGCGGTAGAAAAGTTGGGACTTTCTACTAGGGCTCATCATAAGATTTTAAAAATAGCTCGAACCTTGGCAGATATGGCCGATGAGAATGATATTACTCATGCACATATTACAGAAGCATTGTCATACCGGGCAATGGATCGCCTATTGCGTCATTTAACTAGTTCGGTATCGGTATGATGAACAGGATAGCAATATTTTTTGTCATTCCGTTTGTGATTTAATACGGAATTTTATGAGTTGTGTACTTAGAGTTTGATAAGGCATTTAGCTGATCGAAGCAAAGAAAGCCTTAATTAATGGCTGTGATTTAGATTGATTTAAACAACATACCCCTAAGTCAAATGGTTCTATCTCGCCGACATCAGCTAAGTATTGAACGCGATCTTTTACAGGACTATTTTCAACGACCACTTGGGGCACTATGCCAACGCCACAGCCTAAAGCAACCATACTCACCAAAGCCTCATGTCCAGAAACTGTTGCGTAAATATTGGCTTTACCTTGTTGTTTTTTTCTATACCAATATTCAAAACGTTTACGAGCTGTACCATGTTCTGGCAGTATAATGGGCACTTCTGACCAAGGTATTGTTTTGTTTTTTTGTCGGTCTATTTGTAATAACTGTAACACTCTGCATTGCATAGTTGGTGCAATAACAGCTAACGGAATGGTGGCAAGATGATGAAAATAAACACTTCTCGGTATATGCTCAGGATATGCAGCAATGGCAAAGTCGACCGATTTATTTTGCACAAACTCTAAGCCGTCGGCAGCATCACCTGTTGTTAGCATAATTTCAACTAACGGATGTTGACTTCTAAAGCGTTCAAGTAAAGGAGGTAAATGGCTGTATGCGGCGGTAACCGAGCAGTAAATATGTAATTTTCCGGTTAATAGTTCCTTTTTTTCATCTAAAGAATTTTTGAAAAATTGCCATTGCTCTAATTGTTGCTCAGCATAAAGTTTAAATTTCTTTCCTGCATCAGTTAGCTCAACACTACGATTATCTCTATGAAGCAAATCACTGTTAACTTCTTGCTCTAAGCGTTGAATTACCCTGCTTAACGTTGAAGGACTGACATGAAATGCTAGTGCAGTTTTCCCAAAATGTAATGTTTGGCTCAAATGTACAAACATAGATAATGTTTTTTGTTCCATCTTTTTCCTTTAAGAAATAATAATGTTGGCGTCTATAACGTCTATTATTGCATAATATGAAACGTATGGATGCAAATATATCATTTTATGCAATGCTGTTTTTGCGTTATGCTCTATTCAACTTAATACTATCGCTTAGCAATCTGACGATAGCCGACCATTATTTAGCAATACGAATAGGAAATATCATGAGCAATTATTTTAACACCTTAAGCCTACGTGAAAAACTTGGCCAATTAGGCAAGTGTCGTTTTATGAAGCGTGAAGAGTTCAGCGATGGTTGTAACTTTATTAAAGATTGGAACATTGTTATCGTTGGTTGTGGCGCACAAGGTTTAAACCAAGGTTTGAACATGCGTGATTCTGGCTTAAATATTTCTTATGCATTACGTGATGAAGCGATTGCAACAAAACGTCAATCTTGGCAGTGGGCTACTGAAAATGGTTTTACAGTAGGGACTTATGAAGAATTAATTCCTCAAGCTGATTTAGTATTAAACCTAACGCCTGATAAGCAACATACAGCAGCAGTAACTGCAGTAATGCCACATATGAAACAGGGTTCAACGTTAGCTTATTCACATGGTTTCAATATTGTTGAAGAAGGAATGCAAATTCGTCCTGATATCACCGTAGTAATGGTTGCACCTAAATGTCCAGGTACTGAAGTACGTGAAGAATACAAACGTGGTTTTGGTGTACCAACACTTATTGCTGTTCACCCAGAAAATGATCCGCAAGGTAACGGTTTAGCTATTGCTAAAGCTTATGCAAGTGCTACTGGTGGTGATAGAGCGGGTGTTCTAGAGTCTTCATTTATTGCTGAAGTTAAGTCTGATTTAATGGGTGAGCAAACTATTCTATGTGGTATGTTACAAACAGCAGCAGTATTAGGTCACAAACAATTATTAGAGCAAGGTGTTGATGCAGGATATGCACGTAAACTACTACAATATGGTTTAGAAACTACCACTGAAGGCCTGAAACACGGCGGCATCACTAATATGATGGATCGTTTATCAAACCCAGCTAAAATTAAAGCGTTTGATATGTCTGAAGAGTTAAAAGTTATCTTACGTCCATTATTTGAAAAGCATATGGATGACATCATTGAAGGCCGTTTCTCAGAAACTATGATGGCTGATTGGGCAAATGATGATGCTAACTTATTGAAATGGCGCGCAGAAACTGCTGAAACGTCTTTTGAATTAGCACCTGATTGCGATACAGAAATTACGGAACAAGAATATTACGATAAAGGTATCTTTGTTGTAGCAATGATTAAAGCTGGTGTAGAGCTAGCATTTGAAGCAATGGTTGCTGCTGGTATCATTGATGAATCTGCGTATTATGAGTCATTACATGAAACACCATTAATTGCTAACTGTATTGCACGTAACAAATTATATGAAATGAACGTAGTAATTTCTGATACTGCCGAGTACGGTAACTACTTATTTACACATGCAGCAGTACCTCTATTGGCTGACTTTACTAGCAAATTAACACTAGAAGAGTTGGGTGGTGGTATTACTGATAGCTCAAATGGCGTTGATAACGTACGTTTAATTGAAGTAAATGAAGCTATTCGCAGCCATGGCGTTGAAGTAATTGGTAAAGAGCTTCGTGGCTACATGACTGATATGAAAAAAATAGTTGAAGCGAACTAATCACTGATTCACTCAGCTTAATTAGTTCAACAGTGCTAGGTTAATCTATATTTGGTTAACTTGAGCAGACTAGAAACGGCATATAATTTTCAACAAGTTAGTGCCGTTTTTTATTTATAGCCTTTTCACTTTATTTAACAATTAACAAATTTAATAAGGAAGACATCATGTCTGATTTTAAAGAAGTAAGTATTAACAGAGCAGCAAATGTATATTTCGACGGTAAAGTTGTAAGCCGCACTATCACTTTTAAAGATGATAGCTTCAAAACATTAGGTGTTATGCAAGCCGGGGATTACCGTTTTGATACTAAAGAAGCCGAGTTAATGGAAATTACTGCAGGTGATTGTGAAATTTTACTTGAAGGCGCTACACAGTGGCAAACAATCAAAGGTGGTGAATCATTTAACGTTGATGCGAATAGCTATTTCGACATAAAAGCAAAAACGATCATTGATTACTGCTGTACTTATATCAGCGAGTAAGTATGAGCCATTATGTTCAATAGCATCGAATTATATCAAGCCATTATTCTTATTGTTATAGGGTTAATGGCTGGTGTCATTAATACGCTAGCTGGCGGAGGATCGAACTTATCTTTGCCAGCGCTAATGATGTATGGTTTACCAGCCGATGTTGCTAATGCGACGAATAGAGTTGCAGTTTTAATGCAGTCAATAACCGCTTCTCGTGGTTTTTATAAGCATGATAAAATTGATTCAGATTCTATTAAAGACAGTTTTATTCCGTTATTTTTGGGTGGTTTAGTTGGCGCAGTTACTGCTTCTTATCTTAATGTAGAGTTACTTAAGCCTTTATTGCTCGGCACTATGATTGTTGTTTCAATATGGGTAATTTTTAAAAGTGATACCAGTCCTAAAGATAACGACAAAAGAAAGAGTTGTTTTGAGAGTAAGTTAACTCTATTAACGACTTTCGCCGCAGGTTTTTATGGTGGATTTATTCAGGCCGGTGTTGGTTTTGTTTTAATTGCCGCGTTTGTTGGCGTTTTAAATTATGATTTATTACGTGCTAATGCAATGAAAGTAGTTGCTACCGTTATTTTTACCAGTATTGCCTTACTTGTTTTTATTGTTAGAGATCAAATTGCTTGGCTTCCTGGAATATTATTAGGTGTAGGCAGTATTATTGGTGCGCAAATCGGTGTTAAGTTTGCTATTGAAGTGAAAGCGAAAACATTAAAAATTATGGTTTTAGTGATGACTGTTTTTGCTAGTGTCGCTGCATTCATGCAGTAGTCTTTCTGCAATGATATTTTTCTCATAAATTATCGCGTGCCTGCGCTAAATAATACGTTTGTTATATAGCCTCTATCTATTACCTATTACCTATTACCTTCCTCTCTAGACAAGCTACGCTCAAGTGATACCTGTTATTAATATTCAGCATGGGTAAAAATAGCTGACAGTGATCCAGCTTGATGTTCTAATGGGCTTCTGATTTATTTTATTTCAATTGGAATGCTATTAATACTAATGTTGGTAGCGTAAATAATAAAAGGACTACATTTGCATGCCTATATTTGAACAACTACTTACTAATCCTATACTTTGGCTTACCATCGTTATTTTATATACCTTAAAGAAGGGCATATATTTTGTTCCGCAAAACCGTGGTTATGTTATTTACACGTTAGGGAAATACAATAAAACGCTTTCAGCAGGATTAAACTTTATTATTCCTTTCGTACAATCAGTCGCTGCTGATCGTAATTTGAAAGAACAATCATTAGAAATTATTTCGCAAGCAGCGATTACCAAAGATAATATCACCTTAGAAATTGATGGTATTTTATTTTTAAAAGTAATCGATGCTGCCGCCGCAACGAACAACATTACCGACTATAAATTATCAGTTACCCAACTAGCCATGACAACTATGCGTAATGCTATTGGATCAATGGAATTAGATGAGTGTTTTCAAAATCGGGATATGATTAATGCGCAAATTTTAAATGCGATGACCGAAGCGACAGCACCCTGGGGTGTTATGGTTACTCGTTACGAAATCAAAGATATTATGCCGCCACAAACAATCCGTGAAGATATGGAAAAACAAATGACAGCTGAACGTGAAAAACGTTCTGTTATTTTAACTGCTGAAGGGGTGAAAACGGCAGCAATTACTGAAGCTGAAGGGCATAAACAAGCGAGAGTATTAGATGCAGAAGCCGCTAAGGCTGAGCAAGTATTAGCAGCAGAAGCTTCGAAAGAGTCGCAAGTTCTTATGGCAACAGGTAAAGCGGAAGCTATTCGTTTAGTTGCAGAAGCTGATGCTAGTGCATTAGAAGTGGTTGGTAGTGCAGCAAATACAGATCAAGGTAAGGCCGCAGTAACTTTAACCTTAGCCCAAGACGCTATCTCTGCTCATCAAGCCATTGCGAGTGAAAGTACAGTAGTACTGACCGACGGTAAAACAGGTGATAATATTGCGAATACGGTTGCACAAGCTATTGCTGTTTCAAGTAGTTTGAAGTTAACGAATTAGTTATATATTTTAGCCTAACATTGAAAATATTAGGCTTACTCTTTCTATCTTAAAGAGGCATTATGGAATATTTTTTAGAAAACCCCGACCACTTATGGTATTTAATTGCGGGTATAAGCTTTGTTATTGAGCTAAGTATTATGGGGCTGAGTGGTCCGTTATTATTTTTCGCTATAGCAAGTTTACTCACTGGTATTCTAGTTAGCATAGGGGTTATTGATGGCTGGCAAAGTGAAGTTTTTAGTGTTGGTTTATTAACAGCATTAATCGCTTTTATTCTGTGGAAGCCATTAAAGAGATTTCAAAATACAAAAAGCAAAACCGATAACTCTAGTGATATGATTGGTTTGAAAGTACCTGCAAGTAGTGAAATAAATGCTAGTGGCGGTACTATTCGATATTCAGGTATCAACTGGCCGGCACGTTTAGCTGATGAAGCAGATGTTGAATTCATTAGCGAGAAAAGCCTTTGTCAAATTGTTGCTATTACCGGTAATACTATGTTGGTTAAGCCGATATAATTGATCAATAAACATTGATATTAGTGCTAACAAAAACGACGCATAAGCGTCGTTTTTTATCGGTAAAATATTTTACTATATATACCCGTAATCAATGAAGATGCAGGTTTTATGTCGGGCTAAAAAGTCAGTTACTGCGTTGTGCTCAATCCCAATAGCAAGCTATTAGTCAATCACACGCCTTGTCTCTAACATTTTATCCTCATCCTAAATTCCAGCACTTTCAATGGTCACGGGTATAAGCCGTTGTCGCGTAGGCGAATAACCTATGCACTTATAGCAATTTCATTAGTTGGTTACTTAAAAATCTTATCCGCCCAACGGGCTAATCCTGACGTTACACTGCCAAAATGGTCACCGACAATAATAGGAATATTTGGCATTTGTGCTTGGATAAACTCACTTAATACGGGCGATTTTGCGGTACCACCGGTCACAAAAATGACTTCAGGTTGACACTGTGCTTGATCAACGGCTGATTTCATTAACTCACCAATACTTTCTAATGTGCGATTATTTGCTAAGCGTAAAGTTTCTTTCGTCACTTCAGCAGACAGGCCATCGGTAATATCGTCTAAGTTAATGCTTTGTTTGTCTTGCTCAGACAAGGCTATTTTTGCTTGTTCAGCCGCATTAACTAACTGATAACTTAGTTTATGATCGTGTACTGTTATTAAACGTTCAACAATATTTTGTTCCTTAGCGTCACGAGACAATTGAACTAATTCGCGTCGATTTTGCGCACTATAAAATGCGGTTTGTTCATTAATATTATTAATGGCTAAGGCTTGGTAAAAACTACTCGTTGGCATAGGCTTGCCTGTTTTTAATAAACTATTCATGCCCAAGCTTGGCATAATACCTTGCAGTGCTAATTGAATGTCAAAGTCATTACCCGCCACACGTACACCACTATGAGCAAGTAAGTGTTTGGTACGGTCATCATTATTACTTAGTTCAGGCCCCATTAATAACATCGAGCAATCACTAGTTCCGCCACCAATATCAACCACTAATACACGTGTTTCTTTGGTTAAACTCGATTCAAATTCAAAACCCGCAGCAACAGGTTCAAATTGAAATTCTACCTCTTTAAAACCAATACGTTTAGCCGCATTTGTGAGCACATTAATTGCTTGTCGATTGCTTTCTTCGCCATGTAAGCCTTGAAAGTTTATTGGACGTCCAATGACTGTTTTTGTTATTTCATGACCGAGTGTTGCTTCTGTGAGGTTTTTAACATTGCTCATCATTGCGGCAACAATATCTTCAAATAATTGTATTTGTGCTGGCGCTAGGCCGCTAGCACCTAGGAAAGATTTTGGTGACTTTATATAATAACCTTCTTCCGGATCTTCCAAATACTTTTCAAGCGCTGCCTTACCAAAAACCAAGTCTGTTTCAATGCCATCAAATGCCAATTCTCGTAAGGCTCTTTGGCTTTTCTGTAGTTGAACTTGACGCTCCTTTTGAAAGTTACTTTGTTGCTCACCTTTCAATTGCTGATTTAACCAATGAGTGATGATGTCACGATCGGGAGCGTATAAATTGGATGCTATTGTATTCTTATTTAGTAGAGGAACTATTTGGGGTTGACCATTATCCATAACAGCAACACTACAATTAGATGTGCCGTAATCAAAACCTATCATTTACTACCTACTTTTATCTCTACCAAAAACGGCCGCATAGCATACTGAGTTAATGTCTTAGGTACAAGTGCTGTATTAAGTTAAAATAGCTGTGTTAAAAAATAATATTTAAAATATAGGTAGTGATTAATATGAAGTTAAATAAAACCAGTCAAAAAATTGATAATAACATTTGTAAAGCGTTAACCATTGCCTGTGAGTCTTCTTTACATGAAGTACCAGGATTTGTATGGCTGACTCATAGAGCTAATTACACTAACTTTCCTGCTAGTTTGGTGATTACCTGTGTTTTTGAATTAGAGTCTGAAATTGAAGTAATGAAAGAGCAACAGCAAGATGAATTATTGCGTAATGCAATTTTAAAGCAGTTAGTGAAGGTTGGTGTTGTTTTGAAAAATATTAAACAACAAGTACACTTTGATAGCGAAGAGGCTTGCTTAAAATATCATCAAGGTGAATGGCCAAATAGATTAGCATTACCTAAAACGAAACAAAAACCTAATGCAGCGAGAAGGCCGCATTAGGTAATTTTAACGAATCAATAAAGCGATCAATTAGTCCCTAACTTGTCCGTCACCATAAACAACAAATTTTTCTGTCGTTAATGATTCAAGCCCCATTGGGCCGTATGCATGAAGTTTACTGGTCGATATACCAATTTCTGAGCCAAGGCCTAATTGGTTACCATCAGAAAACCTAGACGAAGCATTTATCATTACCACAGAAGAGTTTATCTGACGAATAAATCGCTGAGAACGCGAAGTATCTTGCGTTACAATGACTTCAGTATGATCAGAAGTAAACTCATTGATATGAGCCACAGCATCATCATAGCTAGCAACTACTTTTACAGCAATTTCTTGCGCTAAATACTCTGCGTGATAATCATCATTAGTTGCTTGTTCTGCATTATCAAAATAACTAAGACTATTTTCACAAGCGTGAATTTTTACATTGGCAGCATCGGCTAATGCTTTAGCTGCTAATGGTAAGAATTGCTCTGCAATTTCACTATGCACTAAAACAGTTTCTAGTGAATTACAGGCGCTTGGTCTTTGTGTTTTACCATTAACTAAAATGTTTACTGCTTTAGTTAAGTCGGCATATTTATCAATAAATAAATGACAAACGCCTTTAAAATGCTGAATCACTGGAATACGACTGTTTTCCGTAACATAACGAATCAAGCCTTCGCCACCACGAGGAATAACTAAATCAATGGTTTCACTTTGTTTTAATAATTCTTCAATAACGCTGCGACTCGTATCAGGAATTACGCTAACAATGTTTTTATCAACACCGTGATCGGTTAACACTTTATGTAAACAATTCGCTAATGCTAAATTAGAATGAATCGCTTCAGAGCCACCGCGAAGAATAACGCCGTTACCTGACTTAATACAAAGCGCCGCTGCTTCAGCTGTTACATTTGGACGTGCTTCATAAATCATTGCAATAACCCCTAAAGGGATACGCATTTTACCTACTTGCATACCATTTGGACGTAGCGCTAAGTTAGCAATGTCGCCAACGGGATCTGTTAAGGCGACTATTTCGCGAATAGCACTGCTGATATCTTTAATACCTTGGTCAGTTAGTAGTAGTCTATCAAGCATTGCATCAGCTAAGCCTTTTTCTCGACCTGCTTCAATGTCTTTACTATTTTCGCTAATGATTTCAGTACTATTGGCTTCTATAGCGTCAGCTATTGCGTTTAACAATGCATTCTTTTCAATGGTTGTTAGCTGTGCGGCTACTCGGCTAGCAACTTTTGCATTCGTTGCCATTGTCGCCATATTAAATTGGTGCATTTGTTTTAGTTCCTTTTTCTTCACTGTTTTTAGGGGCTACTTTTGCTGGTTTAACTTCAACATTTTGTTCAAGAATAACCATATCATCACGATGTATAACTACATCACCTTCTTCATGCCCTAAGATAAGTTTAATTTCATCACTGTGTTTGCCCTTGATACGCTTTAACTCTTTATTGCTATATTGAGTGATACCTTTAGCAATAATGGTTTTAGTTTGTTGATCAACAAGGTCAACACAATCACCAACGTCAAAGCTTCTGGCGACAGATTTTATGCCAATAGGTAATAATGAAGCGCCTTTGTTTAGTAAGGCGTTAACTGCGCCTTTGTCTAGGGTGATTCTACCGTGACTTTTTACGGTGTGTTTAAGCCAATGTTTTTTAGCTCTAATGGTATTTTTATCGGCAGAAAAGCGTGTGCCAGGATTTATTTGTCTGATTAATGAGCTAAATACTTCGCTTTTAGTACCATTGAGAATATAAGTATTAATGCCATGTTCAGTCGCTTTTTCAGCGGCTTCTATTTTTGTTTTCATGCCACCCGTAGATAAATGATTGCGGCTAGTGCCAGCCATAGCATATATCTCGTCAGTGATTTCATCGATTATGGGGATAAGTACCGCGTCATCGTGGATGTTAGGATCTTTAGTAAATACGCCATCAATGTCACTTAAAATAAACAAGCTATCAGCTTCACACACTTGTGCTACTAGGGCTGAAAGGTTGTCGTTATCACCTACTTTTAGATCTTCAGTGGTTACCGTATCGTTTTCATTAACGATAGGAATAATGCCATTCTCTAATTGAATTTGAATGGTATCTCTGATGGAAATATACCGTTCTCGATCTTCTAGATCATCTTGCGTGATTAATATTTGGCTGCAAGGAATATCAAAAAAACGTTGCCAGTTCGCCATCATTTTCATTTGACCAACACTCGACATGGCTTTCTTTACTGATGGAGATAATTCAGGACTGCCGTGTCGAATAACTGTGCGACCAGCGGCAACACCGCCAGAAGATACGAGAATCACTTCTTTGCCTTGTTGATGGCATTTAGTGATGAATTGAGCAATGGCTAGAATATATTGCCCACTACAACCAGTTTTTGATGGTGCTACTAAGGCGCTACCGACTTTAATTACAGCACGATTAAAATTCATTTTTCCTCCTGTTATGATTTAACTATTTACAGTATGATGAAAACGAGGTAGTCATTCAACTTATATAGCGAAAAAGGCGCTATAACGTTAGACGTTATTGTGATCCTAAATAGCAATAAAGCATATCTTGTTACTATATCGTAATTAACAATACAATTTACTGGCAAAGCATGATTAAATATAGTTAATTTTTCTTTGGTTAACTGTTTATAATTTTTTAACATGCTAAATTTATTACCCGCACCATTTCTTGGACTACTTTCTTTTATTTTTTATGCCCTTAACACTATTTTTTGGGTTGTTCCTATTGTTATTTTTTCATTATTTAAAGCTTTAATACCGTTAAATTTTTCTCAAAAGATTTTTAGCTATTTATTAGATTTAATGGCAAGTAATTGGGTTGCTATTAACACGATCAATCAAAAATTATTTACTAAGGTAAAACTTCATGTAACCGGTTTAGAAGAGCTGAGCACGAAAGACTGGTATTTAGTGTTAGCTAATCATCAGAGCTGGGTTGATATTATTGTGCTGCAGCGAATATTGCATGGCAAAATACCTTTTTTGAAGTTCTTTTTAAAAAGAGAGTTGCTTTATGTCCCTATTTTAGGATTAGCATGGTGGGCATTAGATTTTCCTTTTATGAAACGTTATAGCCAGTCATTTTTGAAAAAAAATCCTCACCTAAGAGGTAAAGACCTAGAGACAACACGTAAGGCTTGTGAAAAATTTAAGCATAAACCCGTTAGCGTAATGAGTTTTATCGAAGGAACGCGCTTTACGCAAGCTAAACACGATAAGCAAAATTCACCATTTAATCATTTGCTTAAACCTAAAGCTGGTGGTGTGGCTTTTGTACTTGATGCCATGGGCGAGTATTTAACCACCATTGTTGATGTAACTATTTATTACCCAGACGGAATTCCTAGCTTTTGGGACTTTTTGTGTGGTCGTGTTAAAGATGTGTATATTGAAATTAATACATTTGACATTAACAGTGAGCTTAGTGGTGACTACATGAATGATAGAGCTCATAAAATTGCTTTTCAAAAGTGGTTAACGCAATTTTGGCATGAGAAAGACGCTAGACTTCTCAATTTAAAGAAAAATTCGTCATCTGATATTGATAAATAAGGGACTAATATGAATGAATTAATTATGACTTGGCTGGCCGAGCAAGGAGTTAATAAAAATTACCTTGAAATGAGTGCAATGGTATTAGGTTTAACTTTTATTATATTTACGGCAACGATTAGCTATTACATTGCTAAAACTCAAGTGATTAACGTTGTTCATAAACTGATTGTTAAAACAAAAAACACTTGGGATGACGCGTTAATTGAACATAATGTCTTAACGCGATTTACCTTATTATTACCTTTTATATTAATATTATTTTTAACACCATTAGTTTTTCCAAGCGAACTTATAATAGCCGATTTGTTAGTATTGTTTGCGAAAGTATTTTTAACCTTTCAAATAGCTCGAAGTATCAGTGCTGTATTAAATGTTAGCAAATGCTTATACGGTGAAACAGCTAAACAAAAATATTTGCCACTGAATGCTATTATTCAAGTGATCAAATTAGTTATCTATTTAGTGGCTGTGATTGTAATTATTGCATTAATTTTAGATCGTTCACCTGTTTATTTATTGAGTGGTTTAGGTGCTTTAACCGCGGTGTTAATTTTAGTGTTTCAAGATACGATCAAAGGGTTAGTTGCTAGTATTCAAATTTCAGCAAACAAAATGGTTGTTGCGGGAGATTGGATTGAACTACCTAAATATGGGGCTGATGGCGATGTTATTGAAATAGGCTTAAATACAGTAAAAGTACAAAATTTTGATAAAACGATTACAACAGTACCAACTTATGCTTTGATAAGTGATTCGTTTAAAAACTGGCGTAATATGTACCATACTGGTGCTAGACGTATAAAACGAACGTTAATTATAGATATCAGCAGTATTGATTTTTATTCATTAGAAAAAATAGACTTTTTAGCTAGCACTAGCTTATTAAAGTCTTATTTAACCGATAAAAAGCAAAGGCTTGAAGATGAAAATAAAGCGTTAGATCAAGATGGGCGTTTAAATGACATTGATAGCCGACAATTAACGAACATTGGCACATTTCGCGCTTATATTGAAATGTATTTACATCAAAATACGAATATTCGAAATGACTTAACTTGTATGGTGAGGCAGTTGCCTGCGACTGAAAGTGGCTTACCTTTAGAATTATACTGCTTTGCTAATTCAACAGATTGGAAAGTATATGAAGGTATTCAAGCAGATGTTTTCGATCATTTATTTGCTATTGCTCCACATTTTGATTTACGTATATTTCAAAACCCTACAGGGCATGATTGGAAAAATGCATTAAATAATAACGCTTAACAAGTATGTTATTTTTACCGCGAGCCTTTCTTAATCACTTGGCTAATGCGGCATAATAAGAAAAGGCGGAATAGTGTTAGCTATATCCGCCAATCGCCTTTAGATTTTTATATAAAATTTAGTTTAGATTTTACCTACTAAATCTAGGCTTGGTGTTAAGGTTGCTTCGCCTTGCTCCCAAGCTGCTGGACATACTTCACCATCGTTTTCGCGTACATATTGTGCTGCTTTAACATTACGTACCATGTCTTTAGCG
>Ga0193951_1000065_pt1 | contig 42342 bp, 28 predicted proteins | sample BB_2_MG_FD_140370 | JGI IMG/M metagenome (GOLD analysis project Ga0193951, IMG submission 140370) | Microbial mat bacterial communities from the Broadkill River, Lewes, Delaware, United States - BB_2_MG | ecosystem: Environmental > Aquatic > Freshwater > River > Microbial mats | place: USA...
AGATGAAACGTTGCGCCAAGAAGTTAGTAATTATGTAAACGCAAGATTTCGGTTGCTTTTAGAAGCTGCAAGCGCGCCATTTTCAAATTTATTACACAATACTATTGTTTCTAATGGCGAATTGCTATCTACCTTTATGTTTAGCCGCTTATTACAACAAGAAGGGTTTAATGTAAGGTTATTGCCAGCTTTAGATTTTATGCGGATTGATAGTCATAACGAACCCGATAATTTTTACATTAGGCAAAATCTTAGCCGACTTATAAATGCTGAGTCGCCAGCAGATATTTTCATCACGCAAGGATTCATTTGTTTAGATACCGAAGGGCAAATTACTAATTTGCAACGCGGTGGAAGCGATTATACGGCCACCATTATTGGTGCTGCTATTGAAGTCGATGAGGTACAAATCTGGACAGATATTGACGGTTTCCACAATAACGATCCACGTTATGTTAATGATACACAAGCCTTGTCTCATTTGTCGTATGATGAAGCTGCTGAACTGGCTTATTTTGGGGCTAAAATTTTGCATCCGCAAACCGTAATGCCAGTGCGTCAACGCGATATTCCATTACGACTGAAAAATACCATGGCGCCAGAAGCACATGGCACGCTAATTACTAACCAAATTCATGGTGAAGGCATTAAAGCCATTGCAGCCAAAGATGGTATTACAGCCATAAAAATTAAGTCGGTACGTATGCTTTTAGCACACGGTTTTTTAAAGAAAGTGTTTGAAGTCTTTGAGCGTTATGAAACGTCTATAGATATGGTAACAACCTCAGAAATTGCAGTGTCCTTAACCATAGATAACACTATGCATTTAGAAGTTATTACCAAAGAACTCGAAAAATTTGCAACTGTAGCTATTGATGACTATATGAGTATTGTTTGCCTAGTTGGTAACCAGATTATTTACCATCCTGATACGCCAGAACTCTTCCAAGTATTACAAGATGTTACTATACGTATGATTGCTTATGGAGGTAGTAATAATAATATTTCGCTACTAGTTAATACCAGTGATAAGTTAGAAACCTTGCAGAAGTTGCAACGTTATGTTTTTGAGGAAAGTGTGGTGATACATTAAAGAAAAAGGTGCAAATTATTGCACCTTTTTTCTAAACGTTTTCTAGTCATACTAAGAATTCATCAACTCTTCAATTTCTTCAACTTCAATAGGAATGTTGCGCATCAAATTAAAAGGTTCCCCGTTTTCTTGAATCACGACATCATCTTCTAAGCGAATACCAAAGCCTTCATCAGGAATGTAAATACCAGGTTCTACAGTGAACACCATGTTGGCTTGCATTGGTTCATGTAATAAACCATAATCGTGTGTATCTAATCCGATATGGTGAGATGTGCCATGCATAAAATATTTTTTGTAGGCTGGCCAATCTGGATTTTCGTTTTGAACATCGGCTTTGTCAAGTAACCCAAGCCCTAATAATTCCGACGTCATCAATTTACCAACTTCCACATGGTATTGTTCCCATAGTGTACCCGGAACTAGCATTTTAGTTGCTTCATTTTTCACTCTGTTTACGGCATTATAAACAGCTTTCTGTCTATCGTTATATCTGCCCGAAACAGGAATGGTTCTACTCAAATCACTTGCGTAATTAGCATACTCTGCCGCAGTATCAAACAGAATTAAATCCCCATCTTTACATTGCTGATTATTTTCAATATAGTGAAGTACATTGGCGTTATTACCTGAAGCAATAATTGGTGTGTAAGCAAATCCTTTAGAGCGGTTTCTTAGAAATTCGTGCATCATTTCAGCTTCAATTTCATATTCCCATACTCCAGGTTTAACAAAACCTAAAACTCTACGGAAAGCTTTTTCTGTAATATTACACGCTTTTTGCATTATGTCAATCTCAAGTGGATCTTTGACGGAGCGTAAGCGTTGTAAAATAGGATTACTTTTGGCTACACTATGAGCAGGATATCTGTCTCTTAGCCATTTTGTAAAACGGTCTTCTCGCGTTTCTGTTTCAACATTTGCTCTATAATGCTCGTTGGTGTTAATGTAAACGGTATCGCATTGTGTCATTAGTTCAAACATAACTTTTTCCATATCTTGCAACCAGTACACGGTTTTTACACCAGAGGTTTCAAAGGCTTTTTCTTTAGTCAATTTCTCACCTTCCCAAACGGCAATATGTTCATTGGTTTCTTTTAAGAATAAAATTTCGCGATGCTTTGCTTTTGGGCAATCTGGAAATAAAACCAAAATACTTTCTTCTTGGTCTACACCGCTTAAATAAAAAATATCTCGATGTTGCGCAAAAGGTAATGTGCTATCTGCACTTATTGGGTAAATATCATTAGAGTTAAATACGGCTAAACTGTTAGGCTTCATTTGTGCCATAAAGTTTTTGCGGTTTTTTATAAAAAGCTTGTTGTCTATTAAATCGTATTTCATGTTTTAACTGAATTTTATGTTTCTTGGCATTAAGTTTCAGGTGACTAGCTATGGTCTAAGTAGTAACTTAGCAAGAAGCAATTATTGAATATTTCAAAAGTAAACAAACAAAACCGCAAGCAAAAGTGAAAGCTTATTATCTATTAAAAATTAAGACACTTTTATGAGGTTTAATTCTGAATTCACTAATTTCATAGCATAAAAACCAATCATCATGTATAAGTTAAAATTCCTGTCGCTTACATTTTCTATAAGTGCTCTTTTTGCTTTTTCTCAATCAAAAGCAACTCCTGCAGAATTGATTTCTAAAGCCTTGCTGCAAAAACAAGAAATGGCTCAAAACTCATTAGTTAAAAATGTGCCTTTTAAAAATATTGGACCATCTGTAATGAGTGGGAGAGTTGTTGATGTTGCTGTGAACCCAGAAATGCCATCAGAGTTTTATGTGGGTTATGCATCAGGAGGTGTGTGGCATACTACTAATAATGGAACTACGTTTACTTCAATTTTCGACAATGCTGAGACGCAGAATATAGGTGATATTGCAGTAGATTGGAAAACTAGAACCATTTGGGTAGGTACCGGTGAAAATAATAGTTCGCGCTCAAGTTATTCGGGAATTGGGATTTTAAAATCGAATGATAATGGTAGTACTTGGACGCATGTTGGGTTAACAGACTCGCATCATATAGGACGCATTCTTATTAATCCTAAAAATCCGGAGGAAGTTGTTGTTGGTGTAGCAGGACATTTATACTCACCAAATGAAGAGCGTGGCATTTATAAAACTACAGATGGAGGCGAGACTTGGAAACAAACTTTATTTGTGGATACTATGAGTGGTATTATTGATGTGCAACATGCACCAGATAATTTTGATGTGCTTTTTGCAACCTCTTGGACTCGAAATCGAAAAGCTTGGAATTTTACCGGAAGTGGTCATAATTCCGCAATTTATAAAAGTACAGATGGAGGTGATACTTGGAAAAAGATTTCAACCGAAACTAGTGGTTTTCCAACAGGTGAAGGTGTAGGTAGAATTGGTATTGCGATGTTTAGTGAAAATATTATTTATGCGTTACTCGATAGTCAGTTTCACAGGCCAAGTAAGTCTAATACTAAACATAATTCTGGTTTAACTAAAGACGATTTTAAGACGATGGATGTTGCGGCGTTTATGAAGCTTGAAGATAAAAAACTGAATGCCTATTTAAAGACCAATGGATTTCATGAAAAATATCGTGCCTCTAACATTAAACAATTAGTAAGTAGTGGCTCAGTAAAGCCAATAGATTTGGCGCACTATTTAGAAGATGCCAATGCAATGTTATTTGATACTCCTGTTATCGGAGCTGAGGTTTATAAGAGTGAAGATGGCGGTAAAACATGGCAAAAAACACATGACGAATATATAGATGGTTTATACTATAGTTACGGTTATTATTTTGGAGAAATAAGAGTTGATCCTCAAGATGAAAATGGCATTTATATTTTAGGAGTGCCGTTACTAAAATCTAAAGACGCAGGTCAGACATTTACATCTATTAGTCGCGAAAATGTACATGCCGATCATCAAGCGCTTTGGGTAAATCCTAAAATGCAAGGACACCTTATTGATGGTAATGATGGTGGATTAAATATGAGCTACGATGATGGCGAGAGTTGGGTAAAACTAAATGCTGTGTCGGTTGGTCAAATTTATGCAATTAATATAGATCATCAAAAACCGTATCATATCTATGGTGGTTTGCAAGATAATGGTGTATGGGTTGGTGCAAATAACGCAAAAGAAGATAAGAGTTGGCATCAGAGTGGTCAATATCCTTGGCAAGAACTAATGGGAGGAGATGGTATGCAAATTCAAATTGATAGTAGAGATGCTAATATTGTTTATACAGGATATCAGTTTGGAAATTACTACAGAATTAACCGTAAAACCGAAGAATTTAAATACATCCAGCCCAAACATACTTTAGGTGAAACTCCTTACCGATTTAATTGGCAAACACCCATTTTATTGTCACCTCACAACCAAGATATTTTATACTTGGGTGGTAATAAATTAATGCGTTCAATGAATAAAGGTGATGATTTTACAGCTATCAGTGGTGATTTAACCAATGGTGGAAAAAAAGGAAATGTAGCTTATGGCACATTAACATCGATAAGCGAAAGTCCGTTTCAATTTGGACTTATTTATACAGGTAGTGATGATGGTGTGGTGAGTGTAACAAAAGATGCAGGTGGTAGTTGGACTACAATTTCAAAAAAATTACCCAAAGACTTATGGGTAAGTAGGATTGTTGCATCTCAACACAAAAAAGAACGTGTGTACGTAACATTAAATGGATATCGATGGGATGATTTTAAAGTGTACGTATTCAGTAGTGAAGATTATGGTCAAACCTGGAAAGATATTGGTGTAACGATTCCGGCATCACCAGTAAATGTTATTAGAGAAGATCCTTCAAACGAGAACGTATTGTATTTAGGAACTGATAATGGAGTCTACGTGTCTTTTGATAAAGGAAATACTTGGGAGGCGTTTTCAAACGGTCTTCCAAATGTCGCTATTCATGATATTGTGATTCAGCCTGAAGCTAAAGATTTGATATTAGGTACGCACGGACGAAGTATTTATAAAACGAATATTGAAGCGCTTCAAGTTTTAAACCCCAATACTATTGCTAAGACTATCACCTTCATGGACGTAAAGCCTATACGCCATTCTACACGCTGGGGAAGTTCATGGAGTTCATGGAATGAAGCGTTTGAGCCTAGCGTAACAATTCAATTCTATAGTACAATGTCGGGTCAAAAACATCTAAAAATACGATCTGAAAGTGGTGTTGAGTTATATAGTATCACTATAAATGTAGAGAAAGGTTTTAATTACGTGGATTATAACTTAGAGTTAACAGATAAAGGAAAAAAGGCTTTATTGAAAGACAAAAAAGACATTCGGTTTAGAGAAACAGGTAATAAAAAATACTATTTACCCATAGGGACTTATAAAATTGGGATTGATAATGAGAATACTGTGCTTAAAATAAAGTAGATAACAATCTACTTAAATTCATTCTAAATAAATTAATTAATAATCCTCGCAGTTGGGTAAAAGTTAATTGCGCAGTATCTTTGTTACACTAAATAAATTAGAACTACAATGAGCGGAATTCTAAATTCGTCGATAGGAAGAAAGTTTGCCATGGCACTTTCGGCACTCTTTCTCATGATTTTTGTACTACAACATTTTGTAATTAACCTTTTTTCTGTATTAAGTCCGGATACTTTTAACGAGATTTCGCACTTTATGGGGACTTTTTGGGTGATTCAATATGTTATACAACCTATTTTAATTATTGGTGTTATTTTTCACTTTGTCATGGGTTTTGTATTAGAAATCAAAAACAACAAAGCCAATGGTGTAAAGTATGCTAAAAACAATGGTGCTGCTAATTCTACGTGGATGAGCAGAAACATGATTTGGAGTGGTGGTTTTATTCTAGCATTCTTGGTAATTCACTTTATCGATTTTTGGATTCCAGAAATAAACACAAAGTATATTGTTGGTGATATGTCTGGTATGCACAATGGTGAATTTAGATATTTCCATGAATTACAAGAAAAATTTGTTCCTATTTGGCGTGTGGCGCTATACTGTGTTGGTTTTGTGTTTTTAGCACTTCACTTATTACATGGTTTTGATTCTGCATTTCAATCGGTTGGAGCAAATAATAAATATACAAAAGGGTTAAAGGGATTTGGAAAAGCGTACGCAATTATTATTCCTGTAGGATTCATTTTTATTGCATTGTTTCATCACTTTAATCACTAAAAAACATATCTAATATGGCTTTAGATTCAAAAGTACCAAAGGGTCCAATTAAAGATAAATGGACAGATTATAAAAATAAAATTGATTTAGTAAATCCGGCCAACAAACGTCACATCGATGTTATTGTTGTTGGTACTGGTCTTGCTGGTGGTTCTGCGGCTGCAACTTTAGCAGAACTAGGTTATAATGTAAAAGCATTTGCTTATCAAGATTCACCTCGTAGAGCACACTCCATTGCGGCTCAAGGTGGTATTAATGCTGCAAAAAATTACCAAGGTGATGGTGATTCTACATATAGATTGTTTTACGATACTGTAAAAGGTGGAGATTACCGCTCGCGTGAAGCAAACGTATATCGATTAGCTGAGGTTTCTGCTAATATTATTGACCAATGTGTGGCGCAAGGTGTTCCTTTTGCTCGTGATTATGGTGGATTATTAGACAACCGTTCTTTTGGTGGTGTATTAGTCTCTAGAACATTCTATGCTAAGGGTCAAACAGGACAACAATTATTATTAGGAGCGTATTCTGCAATGAATAGACAAATTGCTCGTGGTAAGATTGAAATGTTTAACCGTCATGAAATGCTAGACGTTGTTATTGTAGACGGAAAAGCGAGAGGTATTATTGCTCGTAATTTAATTACTGGTGAAATAGAAAGACATTCAGCACATGCTGTTGTTGTAGGTTCTGGTGGATACGGAAATGTATATTTCTTATCTACAAACGCCATGGGCTCTAACGCAACGGCAGCTTGGAAAATTCATAAAAAGGGAGCGTATTTCGCAAACCCTTGTTATACACAAATTCACCCAACATGTATTCCACGTTCTGGTGATTACCAATCTAAACTGACATTAATGTCAGAGTCTTTACGTAATGATGGACGTATTTGGGTACCAAAAAACATAGAAGATGTATTGGCAATTAGAGAAGGTCGTAAGAAGCCAACGGAATTGTCAGAAGATGAACGCGATTATTACTTAGAACGCCGTTATCCAGCATTTGGTAACCTCGTACCTCGAGATGTAGCTTCTAGAGCTGCAAAAGAACGTTGTGATGCTGGTTATGGTGTGAACCAAACTGGTGAAGCAGTGTATTTAGATTTTGCTTCTGCGATTGAGCGTTATGGAAAAGAGCAAGCAAAAATTCATAATATATCTAATCCTACTGCAGATAAAATATACGAATTAGGACAGGCCATTGTAGAGGCTAAATATGGAAACTTATTCCAGATGTACGAAAAAATTGTGGATCAGGATCCTTATAAAACTCCTATGATGATTTATCCAGCAGTGCATTATACCATGGGAGGTGTTTGGGTCGATTATAATTTAATGACTACTATTCCTGGTTGTTACTGTATTGGTGAAGCCAATTTCTCTGATCACGGAGCAAATAGATTAGGAGCTTCTGCTTTAATGCAAGGTTTAGCTGATGGTTATTTTGTATTGCCTTATACAATTGGCGATTATTTATCAGATGATATTCGTACTGGAAAAATTCCAACTGATACTAAAGAATTTGATGATGCCGAAAAAGAAGTAACCGATAGAATTAATTTCTTTGTTAATAATAAGGGAAGTAAATCTGTAGATTATTTCCATAAGAAACTAGGGAAAGTCATGTGGGATAAGGCAGGAATGTCTAGAAACGCACAAGGATTAACAGAAGCTATGGCTGAAATTAAAGCGATACGTGAAGAGTTTTGGAAAGACGTTTCTGTACCAGGTGCAGCAGATGAAATGAATCCTGAACTTGAGAAAGCTGGTCGTGTAGCTGATTTCTTAGAATTAGGTGAATTATTTGCAAAAGATGCTCTTATGAGAGCTGAGTCTTGTGGTGGACACTTTAGAGAAGAATCTGCCGAATTAGATGGTCCTCAAAAAGGGGAAGCAAAACGTAACGATGAAGATTTTGCATTTGTTGCGGCTTGGGAATATAAAGGAGAGCCTTCTGATGCAGTATTACACAAAGAACAATTAGAATTTAAAGATATTGAACTGAAACAACGTTCTTATAAATAGTGGATGGTTGATGGTTGTTAGTTTATGGACACATTAACTAACAACAAACAACTAGAAACCAAAAACTAAACAAATGAATTTAACACTTAAAATTTGGAGACAAAAAGACTCAAAAGCTAAGGGTCAAATGGTCGATTATAAAGTAACTGACATTTCAGAACATATGTCTTTCTTAGAAATGATGGATGTTTTAAATGAGCAATTAGTTAATTCTGGTGAAGAGCCTGTTGCATTTGATCATGATTGTCGCGAAGGAATTTGTGGAATGTGCTCTATGTACATTAATGGAGAAGCCCATGGACCAGATAGAGGTGTAACAACTTGTCAATTACATATGCGTATGTTCAATGATGGAGATACCATTACCATTGAGCCATTTAGAGCAGCAGCATTTCCTGTAATAAAAGATTTAGTAGTAGATAGAATGGCTTTTGAACGTATTCAACAAGCTGGTGGGTATATTTCAGTAAATACGTCTGGTAATACTCAAGATGCAAATTCTATTCCTATTTCTAAACATGCTGCAGATGAGGCTATGGATGCAGCCACATGTATTGGTTGTGGTGCTTGTGTGGCAAGTTGTAAAAATTCTTCAGCCATGTTATTTGTTGGTGCTAAAGTATCGCAATATGCGTTATTGCCACAAGGACAAGTAGAGGCTGCGGATCGTGTTAGAAACATGGTGGCACAAATGGACTTAGAAGGTTTTGGTAACTGTACAAATACAGGAGCTTGTGAAGTAGAATGTCCTAAAGGCATTTCTTTAGAGAATATTGCACGTATGAATCGAGAGTATTTATCTGCAACTTTAAAAGGCTAAAATATTACAATAGACTATAACGTATTTCGTTAAATGATATATAAATCCCAAGTTAATTTTGAACTTGGGATTTTTCTTTTCTTATATTTCGATTTTAATTCTGCAACATGCAAAACCCGGATATTTTTTATAAAGCGCAATTAGACTACAATCAAACGGAATCTAAACGAATTTTTAAGCAATTAAGTTTATATAGTATACTTAGACTTTCCATTTTTGTTTTAACCGCATTTGGTATTTATTTTTCCTATGAGAATTGGCAAATTGCAGCTGGAATTGCCGTACTAGGTATGGCAAGTTTCTTGTTTATATTATCTAAATATACCAATCTAAAAGCTAGAAGAAACCTTCATAAACGATTAATTGCCCTTAATGAAGAAGAAATAGCTATAGCAAAGGGTGATTTTTATGAGAGGCCTGATGGTGAAGAATTTCAAAATCCTAAGCACTTTTTTAGTTTAGATATCGATTTGTTTGGTAAAGGCTCTTTTTTTCAATTTATAAATAGAACAGCATTAAAAGAGGGTACACAAAAGCTTACCGCATATTTACTCTCAAATGATATTACACATATAGCAACTAGGCAAAAAGCGATACAAGAATTAGCTGCGTTGACAAAATGGAGGCAAAATTATACGGCAGTTGCTCAAGGTGTTGAAGTTGAACATTCTGCGAAATCTATTATTACATGGTTAAATGAATACCAACCGTTTTTGAGTAAAACCCAATATGTGCTAACGATAGTATTTAGCGTGGCTTCAGTTGTGATTATAGGGTTAGGAGTCGTGGAAATTATTCCTATTTCGTTAATTGGGTATTGGCTGTTGTTGGGCTTAGGTATTACTAGCATATATTTAAAGAAGATAAATCTTTTAGCTCAGCATACCGAGCGCGCTAAAGATACCTTTAGACAATATGCTTTGTTATTAAAAGCTATTGAAAATGCTGAATTTACATCAAAATTATTAAAGTCGAAACAAGAGTTAATACAATCAGAAGGCTTAAAAGCTTCCGAGATGTTCTCAAAATTTTCAAAAAGACTAGATGCCTTAGATAATAGAAATAATCTCATTTCTGCCATTTTTGGAAATGGCTATTTGCTCATTGACATTAGAAATAGTTATCATGTTGAAAAGTGGATTGCACAATATGGCGATAAGGTTGAAGATTGGTTTGAAGTCGTTACTTTTTTTGACGCCTTTAATAGTTTTGGTAATTATGCATTTAATCATCAAGGCTTTACCTATCCGATTTTAACCGATGAGCCCGTTACTATTTTAGCAGAAGACTTAGGTCATCCGTTACTCAACCCCAAAAAACGTGTGGATAGCAATTTAATACTTAAAGAAGAACAATTCTTCATAGTTACAGGAGCAAATATGGCAGGTAAGAGTACGTTTTTAAGAACCGTTGCGCTTCATATTGTTATGGCGAATGTTGGATTACCAATTTGTGCTAAACAAAGTAAATACAAGCCTATAAAACTTATTACGAGTATGCGAACAACCGATTCGTTAACTGACGATAGTTCGTATTTCTTTAGTGAACTTACACGTTTAAAGTTTGTCGTAGATATTATTGAAAAGGATAAAAATTACTTTGTCATTTTAGATGAAATTCTAAAAGGAACCAACAGTACCGATAAGGCTATCGGCTCTAGGAAATTTGTTGAAAAACTCGTAAAACAAAATGCAACAGGTATTATTGCCACACACGATTTAAGTCTCACAGAAATTGAAAGCGAATTAAAAGCTGTAAAAAACTACTACTTTGATGCCGAAATCATAAGTGATGAACTTTTTTTCGATTATAAATTGAAACAAGGTGTTTGCCAAAATATGAACGCGAGTTTCTTATTAAAGAAGATGGAGATTATTTAAAAGTATTGCATTTCTTTATATTATAAAATGTAAAAACCCTTTCTATCTAATAGAAAGGGTTTTTAATACTTTGATAAGGAAAATTTCCTAAGCCTCAAAAGGCTCTATAGAAACATAAGACTTATTGTCTTTTTTCTTAGTAAATTTAACTAAACCATCAACTTTAGCATGTAAAGTATGGTCTTTTCCTTGATATACGTTTTCACCTGGATGGTGCGTGTTACCACGTTGTCTTATGATAATGTTTCCAGCAATAGCAGCTTGTCCACCAAAAATCTTAACGCCTAAACGTTTCGATTCTGATTCTCTACCATTCTTCGAACTACCAACTCCTTTTTTATGAGCCATGATCTAAGGTTTTATTTTGTTAATATTAATGTAACTGAAAATTACTTTTCAATTCCACCGTCTAATCTGTCTTGTAATTCTTTTAATTCGTCCCACTTTCCTTCAGCAGCTAATTTAGCTTGCTTTGGCCAAGTATCAGTAACGATGTGTGCTAATCTAGAACTAGCTTCAGAAAGAATTGTGCTTAAAGCTTCAGGCTTTGCTTCTGCAACTTTAGCAAAAGTATCTAAACCAGCATTTACTAATGCTTCAGCAGCTTTAGGTCCTGCTCCTTCAATTTTTTTCAAATCGTCAGCTTTTCCTGTGGCTTTTTTAGGAGCCGCTTTCTTAGCTTTTGTTTCTACTTTTTTAGCTTCTTTCTTAGGAGCTGCTTTTTTAGCTCCAGAAGCTGTAATACCTTCAATTACGATTTCAGTTAAAGATTGTCTGTGTCCGTTTTTTACACGGTAACCTTTACGTCTTTTCTTTTTAAAGACAATTACTTTGTCACCTTTAAGGTGTCTTAAGACTTTTGCACCTACTTGTGCTCCGTCTATAGCTGGGGCGCCTACAGTAATATTGCTACCATCACCAATCAAAAGAACATTATCGAAATCTACTGTCGATCCTTCTTCTGTTGCTAAACGGTTAACAAAAACTCTTTGGTCTTTTTCAACTTTGAATTGATGCCCTGCTATCTCTACAATTGCGTACATAGCGTAACGTTTTTATTAATTTGTTTATTAAATAAATACCTTTCTTCTCAGAAAGCGGATGCAAATATACTCCTAAATTATTAATCTACAAACGTTTTAAAGCTTTTCAAGCAGTTTTACTATAAGAGTAGCAGTCTGTTTAATTATAATAACCGTTTATTAGGAGTAACTATTTTTAGTTTTCGGATATAATTATGTTAAAAAGTAAAATCATTCCTTATTTTTGTGAGACTTCATGTAACAAAACACATTTAGTAAAGACAAACAGTTAAAACAATTTAAATTTAAACACACTTAATAATGAAAAAAGGCTTATTTACTCTAGCTATTTTGTTGTTAGTTGGATTTAATTCAACGGCACAACAAGTAGAATTCGAAGAGTTTGATTTAGACAATGGATTACACGTCATCTTGCATCAAGATAATACGGCACCTGTTGTTATTACTTCTGTTATGTACGATGTAGGCGGAAAAGATGGCGATAGAGAACGTACAGGTTTTGCACACTTTTTTGAGCACTTGTTGTTTGAGGGTTCTGAAAATATTGGACGTGGGGAGTTTATGAAAATTATCCCAGCTAATGGTGGAACTTTTAATGCCAACACGTCTCAAGACCGAACGTATTATTACGAGATTTTTCCTTCTAATAAGCTAGAACTAGGATTATGGTTAGAGTCTGAACGTATGTTACACCCTGTTATTGATCAGGTTGGTGTAGATACTCAAAATGAAGTTGTAAAAGAAGAGAAACGTCAACGTTACGATTCTCCTTATGGTGGTATTTTAGAAGCTATCGGATCTAACTTGTTTAAAGTACACCCTTACAAAGATCCAAATATTGGATATATGGAACATTTAGATGCGGCAACTTTAGAAGAATTTAATGCCTATTTTGATAAATATTATGGTCCTAATAATGCTGTTTTAGTTGTTGCTGGAGATATTAACATTGACGACACTAAAAAAATGGTTAAAGATTATTTTAGTGCTGTTAAAAAAAGACCAGAAGTGGTAAGAAACTTCCCTAAAGAAGAACCAATTACCGAAACTATAAAAGCACAGGCTTTTGATAAAAATATTCAAGTACCTGCAATCATTGCAACGTACAGAACTCCGGGTCACGGTACACGTGATGCTTATATTTTAGATATGATTTCAACTTATTTAAGTGGCGGAAAAAGTTCTGTATTATATAAGAAATTAGTCGATCAACAAAAGCAAGCTTTAGCGGTACAAGCAGTAAACTTAGCTCAAATGGATTATAGCATATTTGCGTTATTCGCTATTCCTTTAGGAGATGTAGAATTAAATACATTGTTATCTGAAATTGATGAAGAGGTTGCTAAAATGCAAAATGAATTAATCTCAGAACGTGATCATCAGAAATTATTAAATCAATTTGAAAATCAATTTGTAAATGCTAACTCAAGTATTGCAGGTATTGCTAGTTCTTTAGCAACGTATTATTTATTGTATGATGATGTAAATTTAATTAATAAAGAAATAGACATTTACAGATCTATTACAAGAGAAGAGATTCAAGCTGTAGCTAAAAAATATTTAAGTCCAAATCAGCGTGTTGAAATAGAATATTTACCAAAAAAAGAAGATCAGTAAGATGAAAACAACATATATTATGAAAACAAAATTATCTGCATTTATCCTATTGTTTTTAGTCACCATAGGTGTAAATGCACAAATAGATAGATCTAAACAGCCTGAAGCTGGACCAGAGCCAGAGATTACATTAGAGGTTCCTCAGGAATTTGAACTTAAAAACGGCTTAAAAGTATTAGTTGTAGAAAATCATAAATTACCACGAGTATCGTACTCTCTACGCATTGATAATAAACCTATTGCTACGGGTAAAAAAGCAGGAGTAGAAAGCTTAATTGGTAGTATGTTAGGAAATGGAACAACAAGCATTTCAAAAGATGAGTTTAATGAAGAAATTGATTTCTTAGGAGCGAGATTAAACTTTGGTTTTAGTGGTGGTTTTGCAAGTTCATTAACTAAATATTCTGAGCGTATTTTAGAATTAATGGCAGACGCAGCGTTAAATCCATTATTAACTGAAGAAGAGTTTGATAAAGAAAAAACTAAACTTATTGAAAGTTTAAAGCAAAACGAAAAGAGTATTGATGCAATTGGCAGTAGAGTAAGTGATGCATTATCTTACGGTAAAAATCACCCTTACGGTGAGTATGTAACAGAAGAAACTATTAATAATGTTTCTTTTGGTGATGCATTAGCATTTTACGAAAAGTATTTTAATCCAAATAATGCCTATTTAGTGGTTATCGGTGATGTCGATTTTAAAACTGTAAAGAAGCAAATAAAGAATCATTTTGGTAAATGGGAAAAATCTGTAGGGATTACCACAACTCTTCCAAAAGTAAATCCAGATGCACAGTACACTCAAATTAACTTTGTAGATATGCCAACTGCAACACAGTCTAGCATTGCTATTACAAACAATGTAGATTTGAAAATGAATGATGAAGATTATCATGCTGCTTTAATTACAAACAACATCTTAGGTGGTGGTGGTGAAGGTTATTTATTTAAAAATCTTCGTGAAGAGCATGGTTACACTTACGGTGCTTATTCTAGCTTAAGAGCTAATAGATATGGAGCAGGTCGTTTTAATGCGACAGCTAAAGTAAGAAATATGGTGACAGATAGTGCTGTCGTTGAGGCTTTAAAAGAAATTAATCGTATTAAAACAGAACCTGTAGACCCTCAAATTCTTAAGGATGCTAAAGCAAAATATGTTGGAAACTTTATAATGGGATTAGAAAGCCCTCAAACAGTTGCTAACTACGCTTTAAATATTAAGATAAACAACTTACCTGAAGATTTTTATACCACATATTTACAGAAAATAAATGATGTAAGTGTAGAGGATGTTCAAAGAATAGCAAACAAATACTTTAAAACTGATAACGCAAGAATTGTTATTGTCGGTAAAGGAAGTGATGTTATTGATAACTTAGAAAAAACAGGGATTCCTATTAAGTATTACGACGCGTATGCTAATCCAGTTGAAAAGCCGGTATTCTCTAAGCCATTACCAGCAGGTTTAACAGCTGATGCTGTTATTAACAACTATGTCAAAGCTATTGGTGGTGAAGATAATTTAAATAAGATTAATACAATTTTAGTAAATTCTGATGTTACTATTCAAGGGGCACCATTTAAACCTAAAGCAACGATTAAACAAATGGCTCCTAATAAATCTTATATGGAAATTGTTGTAGAAGGTATGGGTGCAGTTATGCAACAAAGCTTCAATGGTGAAACTGGTTACATAGTTCAGCAAGGTCAAAAAACTGTAATGGACGATAAGGCTTTAGCGGCTAAGAACGCTGAAAAAGGATTGTTTCCAGAATTATATTTAGAACCTTCAGATTTAAAGTTAGAGAGTGTAATGACTATCGAAGGTTCTGATGTCTATAAAGTAAAAGTTGTTAATGGAGATACAACCTCTTACAGATATTACGATACCGAGTCAGGGTTTTTAGTAAGAACAGAAGAAACAGCAGAAATGGGAGGTCAAAAACTGACTACAGTAACTGATTATTCTAACTACAAAGAAGCGGGTGATATTATGTTGCCAAACACTATGAAAATAGCAACAGGACCTCAAGTGTTAACTTTTGAAACTACTGAAGTTAAAATTAACGAAGGTATTACTGATACTGATTTTAATTAATCAGATATAGATAAATATTTAAAAACCGAAGTGAAAGCTTCGGTTTTTTTTATGTCAGCTATTTGGGTTTATGAGATAAATAGACTCCAACTAAAATTAGTAAAGCTGCTAAACCTTGAAGTAAACTAAAGTTTTCACCATCTATAATTCCCCAAATTAAAGCAACGATTGGCATAATATAAGTTACAGAAGATGCAAACACAGGTGTAGATAGTTGTACCAATTTAAAAAAGATCACTTTGGCAATAGCTGTGCCAAATACAGAAAGAACAGTGATGTAGAATAAAGCATCTATTAATTCAGGATTATTTAAAGTTGTAGAATTAAAAAAGTCACTAAAGAGTAATACAATTATAGCTGGAAATAGTATAAAGGTATAACTTCCAGCCGCAATAGCTAAGGGTTTCACTTCTTGTAAATAACGTTTAATAATATTTACGTTCGCAGCATACATTATGGTAGATAGAATTACAAAACCAGCGTACAAGTAATTTTGATTAGGATTTAGTGCTGACCCTTTTAAAATTAATAGCGCTGTACCTATAAAACCTATGATAACACCCAAAATTTGGCGCTTAGTAGAGGTGATTTTAAATATAGCAAAACCCATTAATATAGTGTTTAGCGGTACTAATGAATTTAATATAGATGCTACCGCACTATCGATTTCCGTTTCGGCAATGGCAAAAAAGAATGCTGGAATAAATGAACCTAATAGTCCAGAAAGCAAGAGCCATTTCCATTTAGTTTTAGGTATGGTTTTTAAGGTGTTAAAACCAAAACTAATAAGAAGTAAACCTGTAATGATAGTTCTCAAAGCTCCGAGCTGAAAAGCTGTAAGACCTAAGAGCGATTTTTTAATTAAGATAAAAGAACTTCCCCATATTACGGAAAGTGCAAAGAGATAGACCCACTTAAGGTTAGGATTTTTCATACAAATAGGTTACTAAGGAATCACAAAATTCGTTAATTATCTCGTGTGAAGCGACAATATTTCTTAGATTTAACCAAAATTATTAATCCGTTAAAGTAATGAAGATATTTAAGACCTTAAGTGTAGTAGCAATTTTGGCTGTAAGTTTTACATCTTGTAAAAATGAATCTCAGCCAGAAGTGAAAACTGTAGACGTAGAAGTTTTTAAAACTGAAACTAAAGCGGCTTTAGATCCTAATGCCACTTACGCAAAAGTTGAATTTGGTATTGAAGGTATGACATGTGCCATGGGTTGTGCTAAAACCATTGAAAAGAAAATGGCTAAAATGGAAGGTGTAAAATCGGCTAAGGTAGATTTTGATGCACGTTTAGCTATGGTAGAGTATGATGAGGCTAAAGTTTCGCCAGAGTCCTTAGAAGAAACTGTAACTAAAGTTGCAGACATTTACAAAGTTAAGAACATGCACAAAGTAGAAGAATTTGGTACTGAAGAAAACGTTGAATAATTTCAGTATAAAAAATTATAGATCAAACGCTATCCAATACGGATGGCGTTTTTTTATGGCACCTGTAACAGTATTAAAGCGATAGCAATACAACCTAGTGGTAATATCCAAAGTAAAAATATAGAACTTTTCTTGTGTTTATTCTTTGCATTAAGAATGTTTCGTTTTCTGCCGTTATAGCGCATCCAATTCTTAGAAATAATAAATAATGCGATGATAGCGTACAACACCCAAAACTTAGAGATAGACAGTACAGACATCTTCATTTGGCTCGCAAATGCTTTTAAAAATGAGCCTATAGCGAGTATAAATGAAAACTCTAATAAGCAAACATACAGTAATGCAATATTGATACTTTTTTTACCGTATTTCTTCTTATAATGATTAAAGATATAGATGTAATTGGTATCTGTAAATGAGGCCATAGCGTTGTGTGTTAAAAAAACAAAAACCTGCTAATTATTAAATCAGCAGGTTTTTGTAAAATATTATGAATGTCTAGTTTGCTATAATAGAAATATCATCTATTTGATAAGCACCATCTAATGTTGTGTCCGTACCAGAACCTACAACTTTAAACGCTACATATAATGTACCAGTGTAAGAAGATAAATCAATTAAACCAGAGTCAACAAAATCATACCAATCGTTTGCTTGAGATGGTAAGCTCGCATTAACAGGGATCCAAGTTGCACTTAATACATCAGAGCCATTGAAATCTGTAGATACAAATACTTCTAAAGTATTATCTGCAGAATCTAGATGATGCTGTGCCGCTTTAAAATTTAAGAACTCATTGTCTTGTGCATCCATATCAATACCTGGAGTTACTAACCAAGCAATGTTAGTTGGACTTCCAGAATTATACGTGCTAAACTCTGTATAACCATTACCACTAAAAGTTTTTTCTCTCCATTTCCATGAACCTTCTTCTGCAAAGTTTGTCCAACCAGTAAAATCTAAATCTGTATTATTTGTTGCAGTTTCAAAATCCTCAGAAAAAACAGTTGTAAAATCAGATGGATCTAATAAAGAACATCTTGCTCCATCCATATCTACATCATCAACAGAGTTTAAGGCTAAAACAAAACTACTAGCATCAAATGTTTTGCTAAGAACCGCTTTTATTGAACCGTTTCCTGTTGGTAAATCGTAAGCTTTAAAATCTGCGAAAGAACTTGTCTCTAACGTAAAGGTTTCATAACTAAAACCTGTACAAGATTGTAAAGTTCTTGCTGTATCATAAACTTCAGAAGGATCAAAATACTGTAATCCATTTAAGTCATCCGCAAATTCTACATTATCAACTTGAATAAACATACCCACGTGGTCGTCTGTAATTTCAGAAAATGTTAAGTTTAATGGAACTATTTCTTCAGTTGTTCCTGAGCGTAACATGTTTTCTGCAATTTCATTGAAATTTAATGAAGTTACAGTACCACCAAACTGATCAAATTCTGGTTCGCCACCAATAGTGTAAATTCCACTACCTGTGCGCTCTTCTCCAATATAAAGGTCAGTAAGTTTAATATAAACTTCTCTACCTTTATTAAATTGGTTGTAGTTAGATACTTGGTCTAAGATGATTTTCATAGCGCTAGTTGGGTTTTCTGCTCTATTCTGAATATATAATTCTTTGTAGAAGTTTCCGGTTCTATCGCTAGAAGAAACGTAACCTTTAATATAAATGTCATTTTCTACTAAATATGGTATAGCATCATCATTATCTCCATCGCCATTTGGATCTGAGTTATATAATGCTTTAGCATAATCAAATGAAACTTCAGTTGCAGTATCTAATAGCTCTTGAAGTGCATAGTTTTCTTCATCTCCTAGGTTAGTAGGAATAGTGTAATCGTCATCTTCCACACAAGATGTAATAGCAAATGATGCCATTAAGATTAAAATTAATTTTAAAGATTTAATCGTTTTATTCATAACATTTTTATTTATAATTATAGAACTCATGAATGTTTCACATTTCATAATCGTAATATTATTTATTATTTTTTCTTTTTAGAATCTTACATTTAAGTTAACAAAATAATTTGCACCACGACCATACCAATATTTAGAGCCAAATCTAGGATTACCATCGGCATTATCATCTCTTAATTGCGTGTAGTTAGCATTTCTACCTTGCTCAAAACCACCAGTCTTATAAATCTCATCTAATACGTTACCAACACTAGCAAATAAACTAATGTAGTAATCTCCTACTTTCCAAGATTTACCACCTACAAGGTTTACCACCATGTAATCACTAATTTCTTCTTGTTTTAATAGTTCAGTGGCTAACTCTTCATCATAGTCGTTGATTGGTAACCCGTCTGAAGCTAAGTAAAAGTTTTGTGTTCTTGTTAATGCGTTTACATCTATGTAAGCATTAGAAAAGAAGTTCGCTGTAGCACCAAACCACCAGAAATCTGGATCTCTATATTCAAAACCAATAGAAGCAGCTCTCTGAGGACCTCCTGCTAACTTATAATCTTTTAGGTTTGCTTTTCCGTAATCAATAATACCTGAACCGTCTTCAGTTACAAAACTCGCCGAAGTTAAATATAAATTTGGGTTGTTGTCATAGGTGTATTGACCTATAGAAGCAGCACCTTTTAATTTAATCGTTGGTGTTACTTGTGCTTCGATTCCTAACTCAACACCTAAATGCTTTTTGTCTATACCTTGTAATACTTCTTGAACAAAAGCAGAAGTATCGTTATCAGCAATGTCGTTTCCTCCACTAATACCATCTGCATAATAAAATCCTACTTCATTAGCGTCTTCGATCTTAGTGTAGAAACCAGTAATTTTTGCGTTTACTATTGGTGATCTAAATATATAGCTCGCATCAAAAGAAGTTACAGTTTCTTCAGTGATGTCTCTTACAACACTATGATTTTCTCTAGAGTTTGAATACGTATTACGTAAATTAGGTGCTCTAGTTAAATAACCAGCGTTAATATCAATTAAGTGTTTACCTGAGATTTTATATGTAAAACCACCTTTTCCTCCTACACCAGTAAAAGAAAGTTCTTCACCTTTACCGTAAGATGCTGGTCTTCCATCTGTACCATCAAATCTACTGTTTTCCCATAAACCTTCTCTTTGATATGTAGTGTTTGTAATACTACCAGAAACATAAAAATCAAATTTGTTATAAGTAAACTGACCTTGTGCATAAGCAGAAAGTACGTCTGCAAATAAGTTGTAATTATATCGGTATTTATCACCTTCACCAACTAATCTACCTGGATTACGGTTATCGTATTCGTAACCATCAAAAGAATCTACATTTAATAAACCAACATCAGATCCTAATAAGTCGATAACTTCACCAAAGTTTTCTGATTTTAAGTTCTTATAATTAACCGCTCCGTTAATAATAATATTTTCATTGATTTCAGATGTAAAAATAGAATTTACGGTTAACTGAGTGTCATCAGCTCTATCTTCATATAAAGCGTATGCAGAACTTGTATCGCTTAAATTATTAGTAAGGTTGGCATCTATAATACGATTCCAGTCTAGTTGTCCGTCATTTACAAATTTTTGTAACGCATCATACGCACCTACTAAGTCATCTCTTTGTTCATGATAGCTAGGTAAATCTTGATAATACGCTGGACTAGGGTTTCCACCACCACTGTAATCTAATCTACTGTTTCCTAATTTACCAAACTGGTAACCAACATTAGTATTTAATCTTGTTTTAGAAGAGATATCCCAATAGTGATTTAACATAAATATTGGCTCTTCAACTTCCTTAATACGAGAGTTACGTTGCTCACCATCTAAGCTTCCCCAATACTCATTGTATTTAATTCCTTTAAGATCATAAATTTCTTGAGTGTTAGGAGATGACTTTCCTCTTCTGTTAGGTGTGTATACAGAAGTGAAGTTAATACTATGCTTATCGTTAATCTTCTTTTCTACAGAAGCAAAAAATGAATTAGAGTCATATAGAGTACCATCTACAAAACCTTCTTCACCCCAACGTCTTCCAATCATAAGAGCATAAGACCAACCATCTTCTAATAATCCAGAAGCATAGCTTGCCATAGCACGATTGGTATAACTTCTATTTGAAGATGATAAAGTGATACGTCCACCTTTTCTATAAGATGAAGCTCTAGTAATAATATTGGAAGTACCTAAAATACCTCCAAAGTTGTAATCTGATGGTGTAAGACCTGTGGTTAAAACCTGATTACGCATCATGTCGTTTAATCCACCCCAATTACTCCATTGTGGTCTACCGTTATAAAGTTTGTTCATTTCAATTCCGTTCATTAAAACAGAACCGTTTTCAGAATCTAATCCTCTTACTTTAAAGAACGAAGAGCTAAACTCAAACGCTGCAGTTCTTTGAAAAATATCTAATGATGAGGATAATAATCCCGAAATATTATCGGCACCACTGGTGTCATCATTTAATTCATCATCAGAAAGAGTAATGGTAAACATATCCTGAACATCTGATACATCTATGTCTAAAATCATATCAGTAATGTTAACAGTTTTTCCTTCATTGACAATAATAGGATAACGTTTTGTAATATATCCTTCTTTAGAAATTCTTAAGACTTGCTCGCCTAAAGGTACATTGCTAGAGAAAATAAATTCTCCAAAGCCATCGGTTAAAGTACTTTGCTGGGTTTCTTCAATTGTAATAGTGACATCTGGAATTGGTTCCGAAGATGCAGCATCTTTTACACTACCCTTTATAATGGTGCTTTGAGCCATCATCGTAAAGGAGGTTAAAACACCAAATAATAAAATAACTAAACTTTTTTTCATATCATAATTTATAGTTAATAATCTTGGTACATTAAATAAAAGTTATTTAAGGCGTGCAAATTTACATTATTTATAATAAATATCTACTTTTGGCTCAAGATTTGTAAAGTAATTAATGTTAACATAACATGCGCTAGATGAAAAATTTAAAATACAGCTTATTAGTAATATTTGTTTTGACCTTTATAGGTATCAATGCTCAGGAAAAGAAAAAGTATAAAATACATACTGTAGCATTTTACAATTTAGAGAATTTATTTGACACCATAAATGATACCACAAAGTATGACGAGGCAAGTCCTATAATGGAAATGAGTGAAGCTCTAAGAGGAGAAGCTTATAAAAAGAAGTTACAAAATATGGCCAAGGTTGTGGCGGATATTGGTTCTAAGGACACCAAAAACACACCTGCAATCATTGGAGTTTCTGAAGTAGAAAACCGACAAGTACTTGTTGATTTAGTAAATCAACCAGAGCTTTTAAGTAAAGATTATGGCATTATTCATTTTGATTCTCCAGACAAAAGAGGAATTGATGTGGCCTTACTATATCAAAAAGACCTATTTAAACCAATTGACACAAGTTCTCATGAATTATTAATTTATGACGATTCTACAAGAAAACGTGTATACACAAGAGATCAGTTGTTGGTAAGTGGTGAATTAGAAGGAGATTTAATTCATATTATCGTTAATCACTGGCCATCGCGAAGTGGAGGTGAAGCTAGAAGTCGTTTTAAACGTGTGGCTGCTGGTAAACTCAACAAAAGAATAATAGACTCCCTTCAGTCCATAGATCCTTATGCGAAGGTGATTACCATGGGAGATTTTAATGATAATCCTACTAATGATAGTATGAAGAAATCAATTAAAACAGAATCGGACAAAGCGAAAGTGAAACTAAAAGGAGTGTATAATCCCTATGAAAATCTATACAAGAAAAAAGGATTAGGTACCACAGGTTATAGAGATGCTTGGAGTTTATTTGACATGATTTTATTTACTGAACCATTTTTAGAGAAAGATTATTCGTCTTTTAGATTTTATAAAGCGGGTATTTTTAATGAATCGTATTTAACGAATAAAGAAGGTCGATATAAAGGTTACCCATACCGAATGGTTGATGCAGGACTCTCAGGAGGATATAGTGATCACTTTCCGGTATATATTTACTTAGTTAAAGAAGTGGACTAAGCTCAATTTAAAAACTAAATAAAAAAGCGTTAAGAAGATGGTTTCTTAACGCTTTTTTTGTGCTATACTTATTAGTAATTAGAACCAAAGATTCCAAGGTATTTTAGCCAGTACTAAAAATAACGCTATAGTATAAAAGATAGCTAGAAGTTTAAATTTTGGTTTAGAGGTTAATTTCTTTTTGTGTTTAGAATACCCAACAGTCACTAAAGCCACTGCAACAATCATAGTAAGTGGATGCTCAACAATGAGGTTTCTTAAGGCGGAATTTTTCATTACCTCTCCCATACCACCAACTTGTTCAATTACAGAAAAATAGTCTTTCATAAAAAATAATACAATACCAATTAACAATTGAATATGCATTGTAATTAATGCGAATAAAGAAATTCTAAAATCCTTTGCATCAAACTCTTTGTCACCAAAAAATTTAATAAGCGCATTAAATGTCGCAAGAACTAAGACTAAGAGCACTAAATAGGCCCATTTTGAATGTATAAACTGTACAATTTCCATAATGATAAGTTGAATAATTTTTGTAAAAATAAGGATTTAGAGATGAAAGTAATTACTCTGAAATTGTAATTTTATGTTTTAATTCATTTCCTAATTCATCGACTACTGTAATAAGATGATTTCCTGGATTTGGTAAAACAGCGATCTCGTGAATGTCTTTCGTGCTTCCTATATAAGCACTATCAATATACCAATATATTTTAAGTTCTGGTTTAGAGTGGGCTACTTTTAAAATTAAGTCATTAGTGTTGCCATCAAAATCTTTTGGTAAATAAATGGTGCTTTGTTGATTAGGATAAATAAATTCCATAGAAATTTCTGAAGATTCTATACAGTCGCTTCTAAATGGTGGTAATGGTTTATAATAAGGGTTTTTGGTTTTAAAATAATAGGCTTGTAAAGGAGGCAATACAAACCAAGGTATATTTTTAATATTTGAAATCGTTTCACAAGAAGAATTAACTTGAAATTTTTCAGAAACATCCAAATGCACAAGTTTATGGAATGGACAAGGTCTAGTTTTCTTGCCATTAACTTGAATATATTTCATTTCTGTAACATCACAAACCGAAGACGCTCTATACCCACTTTTTTTACAGATGCTAACTTCAAGCATTTCATCATAAGGTTTACTAAACCATTCGCTTTTGGGTAAAATATCAAAAATATCAAATAATATAGGTGCTGCTGTTTGCACACCTACCAATCCTGGACGCCCTTCACCATCAGCATTACCAACCCAAACACCAACGACATAATCTTTTGTGGTGCCAATAGCCCAAGCATCTCTAAAGCCAAAACTAGTACCTGTTTTCCATGCGATTTCTTGTGAGGAATTGTAATACTCCCAACTATCATCGCCTTCTGGTCGGTTCACTTGTTTCATGCTTTCAAAAGTGAGGTAAATTGAAGCTGCATCAAAAATTTCTTTTTCCTTTTTAAGTTTTCCAAAATCAATGGTTTCTTTAGAATTATAAATCGGTTCGCAAAATTCATTAGTAAAATATTGACTAGAATTTGCATTAAAGTGATTTAAAGTCGATGCCATAGCAGCATAACTTTTACATAAGTCCCAAAGGTTACTTTCAGCACCTCCAAGCACTAAGGACAAGCCATAATGATTGGCATTGTGTTTTAAATCTTTAAGTTGTAATTGTTTCAAATAATGGTAAAATCGATCTAAACCAAATTCTTGAAGCATTCGTACAGCAGGAACATTTAGAGAGCGCGACAAAGCTTCATTCGCAAACACTGCTCCATCGTAGGATTTGTTAAAATTTTCGGGTTGGTAACTCCCAAATTGTGTAGGCACATCGGTAACTAACATATTTGGTAGTAAATCACCAGCATCGAGCATCGACGCATATAAAAAAGGTTTTAAGATACTACCTGTACTTCTAGGCTTATCTATTATATCCACACTTTTTTGATGGGCTTTATCAGTTGGTGAATTGCCTACATAAGTTAGAACTTCTCGTGTATTTACGTCTAAAACCAAAACTGAAAGATTATAAATTTCATTTTGTTTTAAACGATTGTAATGCTGTTTTACAATGGAATTGGTTTGTTCTTGAAGGACTATTTTAACTGTCGTTTTTATACGCTCTCCACGATGATTTTTGGCAATTTTTTGAAGTAAATGTGGTGCAATCTGAGGTAGTGGATACGGTTTTTGTGGTAAACCTTCCGCTATTGATAGCTCATAAGTAAGTTCATCTATTGTGCCATTTTTAAACAATTTTTTCAATAACCTATTGCGTTTATCGCGTAGTCTTTTTTGATTTTTTCCAGGATAAATTAAGCTTGGTGCATTGGGTAAAACCGCTAAAGTGGCACTTTCTGCCCAAGATAAATTTGAAGCGTTTCTATTAAAATAGCGCCAAGAAGCAGCATCAATGCCTACAACATTTCCGCCAAAAGGTGCATGACTGGCATATAGGTTTAAGATCTCATCTTTAGATAATCTGAACTCTAACCGTGTGGCAAGAATTAACTCTTTGAATTTTTCTAAATAGGTTCGAGATTGGTCTTTTCGTGATAAACGAATCACTTGTTGTGTTAAAGTGCTTCCACCTCGTTTAACTTCTCCGGAACTTATATTACTTTTTAAAGCTTTAAAGATTGATACCGGATTAAATCCAGGATGCTGATAAAAATATTCATCTTCAAATTGAAGAATACAAGTTTTAAATTTTTCAGGAATACTATCATTAACCGGAAATCGCCATTGACCATCTTCAGCAATCAACGCTCCCAATAATTCATCCGATTGACTAGTGATAACTGTCGCCGTTGGGTCTTTGAACAACTGTTGTGGTAAACTGAAATAATAAGCCACAAGAAGTACAGTGACAATTACTGATTTTATCTTATGGCGTTTTATGTAGTTGATAAATTTCAAAAATTGTAATTAAAATAAATGTTCTTTTAATAGGATAATATAAACGCTTTATGGGTTTAAAATACATCCCTAAAGTCTCTGTAAATTGTCGTTAGGGATGTAAAATATAATTAACACCCTTTAGGCATATCAAATTCAATAATTTTTTCTGTTATATTATCTTCAAAATCCGTGAGTATAAATTTTAAAAACACACGATTTGTGGCAACTCCAACAGGTTGATCTTTGACGTTCTTAATTGTTTTAAAATAGTCTAACCAATCTGCTCCGCATTGGTCAATAACCTCTGTTTTAAGATTTTCAATTGAGGTATCAATAAAGTTCTTCCAGTCGTTTTCTGTATAGGCTAAAGTTTCAAATGTATTAGACCTATTTTGTTTTAATGGTTTCCATTGCGAATCAAAATTTTTCCAATCTTGAGAATCACATTGCGCATCTGCACTCATAAATGAAATGCTGTTTTCGTAACGTTGAAAAATACTCACATGTTTATAATCATTATCAACTAAAACAATTTGTTTTCTTTCTGGTGTTGCGCCTAAATCCACATTGATGGTAATAGAATCTTGTTGTTTTAGATTGTGTGTTCTTTTGTAATCACTGGTAGCTAAATTCTTTATTTCTACATTCAATTTATCTAAATCCAATCGGATCGTTTTTGAAATTTTTGTTGGTGATAAGTAGCCGTTAAACACATAACCGATATGGTTTCGGGTTTCTACTTTTACCCATTCGCCACTTACTTTTTTACCACTATCTAAGACCACCAGTTTATGGTTTGTTTTCTCTAAGACTCCAATGGCTTGTCCGTAAGCTAATTTGCTTAACATTTTTCCGTTAACATCGGGTTGGTCTCTAAGAGATAATCCACTTTCTGCGGCAACGTATGCCGTTTGTTGAGCTGTTATTGTAGTTACACTGAATAACATTACTAGCGCTAAAATCTGTTTTAAATTGTTCATAATTTTTTGTTTTTGGGTTAAACATTATTAGCGGTTTTGTTTCTAAGATTCTCGTCTGTCGACCGACAAGTTTTAGTTTGTTTAGTGTTTTTAAGACCTGATAGGTTTTTGAAACCTTGCAGGTCTAGTGTGAGATTCATTCTTTGCAATGACGGTTCTATTGATTTTTTATAGACCTGCTAGGTTTTCAAAACCTGCTAGATCTTCAATTTCTTCTACTTCTCAACCGTAATCCATTGCCCTTTATTCCGTACTAAATAATCATTATCATACATCGCTTCAGCTTGCGTGCCTGGTAGGTAATAGGTGCCTAAATAAGACGCATTTAATAAAATGGTAAAGGTTTTGGTGCCATGTTGTCCTTTAGGATTCATATCGAAATAGAAATTAACACGGTCATCTCTAATATCTGTATATCGCGCTTGACTCACTGTAGTATCTCCAAAAGCCGTAAATCTTGTATTGACAATATCCCAACCTGAAGGGAAAATCTGGGTCAACGCCACATCATGCACATAATCACGTGTTAAGTTTGAAATACTTACTGTGGCTACAAAATCTTGACCTTGTTTTAAATTTTTAATATCTATGGTGCTGCCTTGTAAATCTTTATAAATGGTTGAAATGGTAAAGCCTCGTTGTTCCGCTAATTCTTCACCTAACTTCAATTTCCCAGAACTTACAACTCTCACATAAACCAAATTGTCTTTGGCATTACTAAGTGTTATTTGGTTGTTACCGTCAGCAATAGGAATATCGCGTCGCGCAATGGCGTTTTTAGTGCTGATGGTTTCAGATGAACCATTGATACTATAACTTAGGTTTAAATCTTTTCCACCATTTTTAATAACCATTTTTCCCATAGCCAATAAGCTATACGCTGTGGTTTGTGTACTCATCCATTGATCGCTCGATAAATCTTTGGCAATGGATTTTGCCAACTCTCTAGCTTTAGGATTGCCGGTAATAATCATTGTTTCTAAAGCCATAGCTCTGTTTCTATCCACCGAACCATAGGTGTAATAGTTAGATTTTGGTGGTTGAAAATCAATGTTAGCCGATTTAGAAATGGCATCACTCGCTTCTTGTTGTCCGGCTAAAGCATAGGCTGCTGCCAATCGCCATTTGGCTTCGTTAGAAATCTCTTCAAATTCTCGTAATCGGTTCATGCTTGCTAAATCTGGACTTCCAGCTAAAGCTAAAGTGTATAAACGATAGGCTTGCGCTAAATCGGAATGGTAAATACGATAGCTAGGGCGCCAATTTCTAGCAGCTTGTTTTTGGTAGGCAATCCAATTGCTCTTAAAGGTTAATGGTAATACAAACCCTTTTTTCTCAGCTTCAATCATAAAATGACCAGCATAACTCGTGCTCCAATCATTGGCTGTACTTTCTCCCATCCAATAACTCATGCCACCATTGGCTTGTTGGAAATTCCCTAAACGTTTAATGCCACTTTCAATATTGCTTTGTACTTCCTTTTTCTTTTTAGCTGATAAATCGAAAATATCTGCCAAGAATAATTGTGGAAATACACCAGAAGTCGTTTGCTCCAAACAACCATGTGGATAACGAATTAAATATTGTAATCGTCGTGTGAAATCCATAGGTGGTAAAGTTGAAAACTCAACCGTTGCGGAATTCGTTCCAGGAACGCCAAAGGTGTTGACATCAACAGTTTGCTTGGCGTTCGCTTCTAATTCGTAGTCACTGACTTTAGAGGTGAATGGGTTTGGGTTTTCGACATCAATTTCAACTTTATAAGTTGACTTTTCACCATGTCCTGTGGCAATAACTTCAAGGGTATTAATGCCTTTGGCTTTGGTAACGTCCAATTCAAAATAAACCATTTTTTCATCGGGTTTATCGAATTTTAGGGATTGAGATGATTCCCCTTGTACGGTAATGCCGTCGCTTAATTTTAAAGATAAGTTGACATTTTTTACTTGGTCTTCCATAGCAAAAACGGTGACCGGAAGTGTTACTTTTTCACCAGGACTTAATTTTCGCGGTAAAGTAGCCAAGACCATCAATGGTTGTTTCACTTGTACCGATTTATCCGTGCTTCCATAAGCTTCGGTAGCATTATTTCCAGCAACAACCATTGCTCTAACAGCTCCAATATAATTTGGCATTTTAAGTTGATGTGTTTTTGTTTTGCCTTCACCTAAAAGGAAAGGCCCTAAATAGGTCACCACAGGTTTAAATCGGTTGGCTTTTTTATTTTTTCCTGCAGCAGCACTGCCGTCGCCACCAATAGCAAAAACTTGGTCGATACTACCAGAATAGGCACCAACAACATCGTCAAAAATATCCCAAGTTTTTACACCTAAAGCTTCACGAGCATAGAAATTGTCCCAAGCATTTGGCGTTTTAAATCGGGTTAAATCTAACAAACCTTCTTCCACAACGGCAATGGTATAGGTCATGGCTTTATTGTTCTTTTCAGATACTTTTATCTCGTAAGTTTGCTCAGGTCTAATGACATCTGGCAATTCAATTTGAGGTTCTAATTTTGTAGCTGGATCTTCCACCAGCATCGGAATCACACCATACAAACGTATTGGTAAATCATTAGATGTAATGGCATGTGGTTGTAACAACGAAATATTGATGAATACGTTTGGTGCCATTTCCGAAGTCACAGGAATGTCAACGGTTGTCTCACCTGGCTTCGTTTTTACCCATTGGTGTTGCAACACTTCAGACCCATTTTCAATACTGACTAACGCTCTGCCTTCCGAACCTGAAGGGAAGGTTAATTTTGCTGTATCACCAACATTATAATTTTCCTTGTCGGTTGAAAAGACTAACATTTTAGCCGCTTCCTTATCGCCTGAAGGATTTGTTGACCACCAGTTTTTATAGAAATAAGCTGTTCTTCCTGTGGCATGTCCACTTACAGGATCGACAATTCTTATTAAATAACGGCCACGTTCGTCTTCTGGAATCTTCAATTTAAAATTCGCTTTTCCATTGGCATTAGTATTCACAGAAAATGACTGCACAGGTCTGTGGTAATTGCTCGATACGTAGCTCGAAAGGTTATCATAAGAGGAATTCCACCACCAGCGCCATTCCACTTTATAAACTTTTATTTCTAACTTTTCTCTTTTAATCGGTTGGCCTTCCGCAGTAACCGTTGCGATGTCAAAGGTGTGATTCTCGTCTGTAAAATAAGACCCATAAGTGTTGCCTTTTGGCGATTGCAGACCCACAAAACTTTCATAAGGTGCATAAGGCATAGTGAAAGCATCGAGTGAAAAATCACCTCCATTTTCAAAGGCTCGCACTAAGAATTGAGCGGTGAGCATGCCTGGTGCATTTTTACCAATATTCAGTTTTGAATTGATGGTCGCATTGCCTTCGACATCTAAATTACCTTCAAAAACAGTGGTTTCTTCAGAATTAAATGTTCGGGTTGGATCATTAAAAACGTAATTTTTATAACCTTTAAAGCTGGTGTACGATGATGTGAATTTGGCTTTTATTTCAGCTTTTAAATTTTTTGCTGGTGCTCCATGTAACCAAGCCACGTTTAAATCGCCTTGCAATGGTTTGTTGTTGGTTAGAATCTCATCTTCAAAATCAATTTTAATTTTTAATCGATTTGGTTTTACGGTTTCAATTTTTAAGCTTTTTGAAAATGTGGCACCACCAACGGATACTTTTGCATTATAGTTTCCAGTTTTGTAATCAGTTGAGGTTGGCACTATAAAATCATAAAAGTGATTCAGGTTGTCAATAGAGATTTTTCGGTATACCAATTTGCCAACAGGGTCTGTGATTTCGAGTTTTACAGGATGGCGTTTTGGTAGTTTATTGGCAACGTCATTCAACATAAATGTTAAAAACAAACTGTCTCCTGGTCTCCAAACACCACGTTCGGCGTAGATGTAGCCTTTAAGTCCACGTTGTAATTTATTTCCAGACACATCGAATTTACTTAGAGAAAGTGACATGCCATCATGTAATTTTATATAACTCACGTTGCTGCCTTTTGTCGCGATAGCAAAAGCGGCTCTATTTTTGGCAGCGATTTTTATAATCCCTTCCTTATTGGTAATGCCATCAGCTAATTCTTGCTGTTGGTAATTATATAAGGTGATTTTTGTAGCACTTTCTGGACTTGTAGTCAGGATATTGGTTACTGCAAATACGTAGTTGTTGTCCGCACCTTGCTTAACAATAACGCCAAGATCTGAGCTGATTAAATTTTGAGATACAACACGATTGCTATTGTTAAAATACGAGTCTGTACATGGATTATCTCTATCTCTCCAACGGTAATTGGTGTTTCTGTAGCTGTAGGTTAAATTGTCCCAATATTGTTCTTCACGTAAATCTTCCTCTTCTTCGGAAAGGTCTTCAGAAGTGTAGTAATCTTCACCATAATAATCATCGTAATAATCGTCTTCATCAATATTGGTGGTTTCGGCATTTGACGAACAATCATATAATGAATAGTCTTTTTTAAAGCTTAATTCTACTCTGTAAATGGCGCCTGGATCCGCTTTTAAATATTTAGATAAATCAATACTATAAGCTTTCCATTTTCCGGTGTTTTGCGCTTCATCTTGAATTAAGGTAATTGTTTCTTTGGCAATGCGTCTACCTACTTTTTTAATGGCATATTGATCAGTACTATTGATGTTGTAATCTTGTAAAAATTGAAGCACATTGTCTTCGAATATTTTAATGATGCGGACATCGACTTTACTCAAGTTAACCGCTTCAAAATTGAATTTCAGGTTTTTTGAATTTGGAAGAATGCTTCCGTTGCTGATGAGTCTAACTTCAGGTTTTAATTCTTCAAAGGTTACCAGTTCTGAAAAGGGTTTTTTCAACTTGAAACCATCGGTGTTTTTAATACCTTGAAAGACATCAACTTGAATATCTCCAACTAATTTATGGTCTGGATATACTCTCAGTACATTACCATCGACAATATATTTTGGGTTTTTAACGCCTTGAAGCGAAACCAATCCAGCGAAATTTTGTTGCTTTACTAAAGGATCTGAAAAGTTAAGGGATAAAAACTGCTCCGGACTTTGAACTACCTCAGTATTTACAATGCTAAAGTTGTTTTTCCCTGGAATGGTGATGAAATTTTCACTTTTATTTTCAGCATTAATGGCTTTTCCATCCCATTTGATATCAATTTTACTGTCTTCAATTAGTCGATTGATACTATCGATTTTAAACTCGAAGAATTTTGAGTGTTCCGTGGTTTCGTTCCACACTAAATGTAATGCCTTTGAGTTTTGGGAAGCAGCGACTAATTTTTTAGCATCGGTAAGCGAGATGACATCAGCAGATTTTAATTGTGCAAAGAGGTATTGCCATTCTTTGCTGTACGATTGTAGGTTTTGAGTGGTGATATTAAAACTTGGTGTAATAGTTTTGAATTGAAAGGTATATTCTTCAAATGCTTTCGGAATGGTCTTGTAAATGTCATTTAACTTAACATTTATGGTGTATTCTGTGGCAGGTTCTAAATGCTCATCTGGTGTAAAAAGCAAGGTGTGATTGTTCATGGCTTTTAATTCGCCTTGAACATGAGGTGTAATTTTAATTAATTCTGTTGGTAACGTTTTATCCATTTCCCATCCGCTAACGGTATCTGAAAGGCTAATTTTTATAGGATCTGCAACAGAAACTAAACCAGAAGTGGTGTAACTAATATAATCGCGATATTTAAAAATATTATCGGTTTCTACAGGAGTTTTTTTACATGAAAATACAAATGCGAGACTAAGAAGTAGGAGGAGGTGCTTTTTGATGTTCATGATGTTGAAGGTATTTTTAGTAAAACTTTTATTGAAAGGATGGGTAGGTACATTCTTGTTAAATAAGTACTGCAATTTTTATAGGTTTAGACTTTGGGATGTTGTTAAATTGTTCTTAAAGTTAATTATTATTAGTGAATGCATTAATAAGATTGAGAAATTTTCACTAGTAAACTACACGTTATTTTTTAATGAGCTTTCTGTTAAAGTATGAATTCACTTTTTGTACATACATGTATTCTAACAAAATAAATTCTTTGCTAAATCTAATGAATTAAGATGAACTTTGTAGCTGTTTTTTTGTCTTTAGCTTTAAGACTTTCAACAGTCAGGATAGGTAAGACTTCATCCTAACTAATTTAAGGAAGTCAAGCTGCGACTAACTAACAATTTATTAGTAACTTCGCGTAAAATTTTAATAATTCATAAAAATCAAGCAAATATGGAAGCAGTAGCTACCGATTTCGGAATTAAAGAAGCCTTAAAACAATTAGGCGTAAAAGATATAAATGAAGGATCCTCTACAGGTTCTAATAATTTTTCTAACGGAGAGATTATTGAATCGTATTCGCCAGTAGATGGTAAATTAATAGGAAAAGTTAAAACTACCACTAGAGCAGATTACGATAAGGTAATGGATGCAGCAACAAGTGCATTTAAAACGTGGAGAGATGTACCAGCTCCACAACGTGGTGAAATTGTACGTCAGTTTGGAAATAAATTAAGAGATCTTAAAGAACCATTAGGGAAATTGGTGTCTTACGAGATGGGAAAATCCTTGCAAGAAGGTTACGGAGAAGTTCAAGAAATGATTGATATCTGTGATTTTGCTGTGGGCTTATCACGTCAATTAAACGGACAAACGATTCCTTCAGAACGTGCTGGCCACGTGATGAGAGAACAATGGCACCCAATTGGAGTGGTTGGTATTATTTCGGCATTTAACTTTCCGGTAGCCGTTTGGGCATGGAACACCGCTTTAGCATGGATTTGTGGAGATGTGTGTGTGTGGAAAGCGTCAGAAAAATCATTATTATGTTCAATAGCTTGTCAGAATATTATTGCTGGTATTTTAAAAGACAATAACTTACCAGAAGGTATTTCTTGTATCATCAATGGAGATTACAAAGTTGGTGAAATGATGACTACAGATCATAGAATTCCTTTAGTGTCTGCAACAGGTTCTACAAGAATGGGGCGTATTGTTGGTAAAACAGTAGCCGAACGTTTTGGAAAATCGTTATTAGAATTAGGTGGAAACAATGCCATTATTATTACCCCAACTGCCGATTTAAAAGTGGTGGTTCCTGGTGCCGTATTTGGTGCTGTGGGTACGTGTGGTCAACGTTGTACATCGACACGTCGTTTAATTATTCACGAGTCGGTTTATGATAAAGTACGTGATGCTATTGTTGGTGCTTACGGGCAAATTAAAATTGGTAACCCGTTAGATGAAAATAATCATGTTGGTCCATTAATCGATAAAGAGTCTGTAAATACCTATTTAGCAGCTATTGAGAAAGCGAAAGCAGAAGGCGGAAACGTTTTAGTTGAAGGTGGAGTTTTAGAAGGTGAAGGTTACGAAAGTGGTTGCTACGTAAAACCAGCCATTATTGAAGCTGAAAACCATTTTGAAATCGTTCAACATGAAACATTTGCTCCGATATTATACTTAATGAAATATTCAGGAGATGTAGAAAACGCCATTGAAAAACAAAATGGAGTCGCACAAGGTTTATCATCAGCCATTATGACAAATGAGATGAAAGAAGCCGAGAAATTCTTATCTTACGCTGGTTCTGACTGTGGAATTGCTAACGTTAACATCGGAACCTCTGGTGCTGAAATTGGTGGAGCTTTTGGTGGTGAAAAAGAAACTGGTGGTGGGCGCGAGTCTGGTTCTGATGCATGGAAAGTGTACATGCGTAGACAAACAAACACCGTTAACTATTCCGATGAACTGCCTTTAGCACAAGGTATTAAGTTTGATCTTTAAGCAAACGTTAAGTTTTATGCATAAAAAAGCCATATCGAAAGATGTGGCTTTTTTTTATTAACTGACGCAACCTTTGTTATTTTCAATGGAAGGCAAATTTTACCAAAGCTTTAATAATCAAGCCTTGAAACCTAGAGTGTTTTAATATGAGGGATAAAAAAAACCTTGTTTCAATATAGAGCTTTTGGCTTTAGAGAAACAAGGTTTGTAATTGATTAATAGCATTACAAATATGAGTAATATTTTCTGTGGTTGGCAAAATATATGATGAATGGTAGAAAAAAATGTATAATCAGTATCGTTTTGATATTCCTTTCGATGAGATGCTAAAAAAGAGGATGAAAATTCTATTAATTACGACGAACTAACTATATTTTACTTTTCTTAATATACGCATGGTTTCTTTATAAGAATAGTAGAATTCTCTATTGTAACTCTTTAGGTAGGGCTTTATAATTTCTAATTTTATCAAGGCATCAGAAAATCCATTAAGGTAACAGATGAGGTAACTAGCAGCTAAATTCCTTACATCTTTTCTTTCGTTTACGGTTAGTTCTTGTTTTTTTTCAAGCTTTTTTAAAATAGCGTTATTGGCATTATAAATATGATGTAAAATTTTTTTGTCAAATTGTGGAGGTTCAAAAAGAAGATTAACTTCTATAGAATAGTTGGCGTTATCTTCAAAGTGAATGATCTTTTCTTCAAGCTTATAGTATTTATAAGATTGATGTAAACCAAGCCTTACATATTCTACAATCTTAAAGGTATCATCAGTAAACGCAATAGAAACTTCATCTAAAGCCGAATAAAATAAACGCACTTGCTCGTTAATTAATTCGATATCCACTCTAGAAAAGAAAATTTCATTCTTTATCTGTTTTTTTACACCAGACCAACATAACACAAAATATTCTTTAAAGACTTTGTATTGTGGATTAAAATCTTGACGTTTATTCATAAAATCGAAAACACCATCTAACGTTAATTCAATGTTGTTTTGTGCATGATTTTCAATCGCTTCTACAATTTTAGAATTAACATTCTTAATTTCAATATCAAAAACTTTAGGCATGCTTATGCTACCATCTCTAAAAAACACGGATCCACCGTAATATTTCCAAATGTTTTTTCTCAGAGAAGTAATTTTTTCATTAGGTCTAATGGTAACTAATCCTACAACTTTATCGTCTGGTAAATGAGGAAATGGAATGTTTTCATATTGAACAATCGGTGGATTGTTGAGATAAGCATTGATAAGGTTCTGAATTTTACTGTCATCAAAAAAATCGACTCCAATAATTTTGTTGTCTTCATCTTTAACGCCAATAACGATGTATGAATTATTTTTAGGATTACTATTAGAAAGTGCGCAAATATGTTTTAAAAACTTCCCTTTGCCTTCTTTTAGGCTGATATTTATTTTTCTTTTTTTGTCATAAAAACTGTTCTCATCGTTATGAGCCAATAAGTGCTTTATGAGAAGTCTTTTGTTAATCATGTTTACTTACCACGAAAGTGGGTACCTTAATTATAGTATATTCAATTCTACATTTTGTGTTAATCTTTATCCATTTTAATCATTAAAGATTATGAGAACCATAGTTCGTATATAAATACTCTAGCATTTTTTTTATAAAATTCTACAACGGGCTCCATAGATTCTTCTTTGTTATTAAAACCTAGGTAAAAACTAGTACTAAAATTATAGATGTCGTTTTTATAGTCACCTTTAATAATGGGCTCGAAAGCTTCTTGCTGTGCTAATTTGGTTAAACCTGTTGTTTTTAAATTATTAAAAAGAGTTTTTTCTATAGCTTTATTTTTGCATTGTGTCATCCACAAGTTTTCCTTAGAACGTAATAATCTCGAAAAATGACTTCTTGTGGTGAGTTCTATCTCAGGTATGGGATTTTTTGTGGTTATGGTAGTTTCGAATTTAGCCATATTGTGATTTCCAAATTCATAAGAAATATTAATGATAGATTTTAAATATGGGATTTTTATAGAATAAATAGTAATCTTTAAATATGAGCCGGCTTCACCACTAACTTTGTCTTCTGATATATGAAAATTGCAATCGTAAGTACTAGCTAGTTTTTTAAATTCGTGTTCTATCATTACATTATTGATAATTTTATCGAACTATTCCTTTTTCACAATCGTAGAACTAGCTTGAGCCGTACAAAACATCAACACATCGGCAATATTCACATGCGCTGGTCTAGAGATTGCAAAATAAATGACTTCCGCAACGTCTTCTGCTTGCAAAGCTTTATAACCTGTATATACCTGGTTTGCAGCAGAAGCACCTTTGAATCTAACCTCTGAAAACTCCGTTTCAACTAGGCCGGGATTAACAGCTCCGATTTTAATTCCAAAAGGATTTAAATCAATTCGCATGCCTTCCGTTATTGCTAAAACCGCATGTTTGCTACCGCAGTAAACATTACCATTAGGATATATTTCTTTTCCTGCAGAAGATCCTATGTTAATGATGTGTCCGGATTTGCGCTTGGTCATGCCTGGTATAATTGCTTTGCTAACATAGAGCAATCCTTTTACATTAATGTCCATCATAGCATCCCAATCATCTAAATTTCCAGTTTGGATTGGGTCTAAGCCATGTGCATTTCCTGCGTTGTTGATTAAGATATCTATATTTTGAAATGCAATAGGTAACGCAGCAATAGTCTCTAATGTTTGGTTTCTATCTCGAACATCAAAATTTAAAGTATAAACGTCGGTAAGTTTAGAAAGTTCGTTTTGAATGCTATCTAAACGCTCTTGGCGACGTCCGCATAATATTAAGCGGATGCCATGTTGAGCAAATTCGCGAGCCGTCGCTCTACCAATACCGCTAGTTGCACCTGTAATTAATGCTGTTTTAGTCATAATCGTTAATGGTTCTTGTAAGGATAGAACCTTTTTATTAATGTATTGTTTTTCAGTTTTAAAACCGCAATATTTTAGCCTTTATTATAATTTCTTAAGGAACCTCGTGTCCTTGTGCGGCCTTTAAAATAAAAAACCAATCCTCCAAATCTAGGTTAATCTTTGTGGCTTCAACGGCAAGCTTTAAGCGTTCTTGAGTTGTGGTCCCAACCACAGGATGAATTTGAGATGGATGTTTCATTATCCAAGCCAATAACAATTGGTCTTCTGTGGCGTTATATTTATCCATTAAGGTGCCAAGTTGTTTATGGATGCGCCTCGTTTGTTCGTTATCATCTTTAAAAACCGAACCTAAAGGAGACCAAGCCATAGGTTTTATACCAGAAGCGTGCATAAAATCTAAAGTGCCATTATACATAGCAGTGTGCTCTGTTAATGAAAATTCTATTTGATTGACATCAATATCCATACGCAAACCAATCATGTCCATCTGAGATGGTGTAAAATTAGACACACCAAAATCTCTAATCTTTCCGTCTTTTTTTAAAATGGTAATGGCTTCAGCAATCTCATCAGCATGCATCAAAGGGCTAGGTCTGTGAAGTAATAATAGATCCAAATAATCTGTTTGAAGATGTTTTAAGGAGTTTTCTGCAGCACATATAATATAATCTTTACTGTAATTATAATGTTTAAGTTTTGCAGTTCTGTTCTCACAAGGCATTTGAATACCACATTTTGAAATGAGCTGAATGTCTTCTCGTCTAATACTAGAGCTTGCAAGTGCTTTGCCAAACTCGGCTTCTGTAGTATAAGCACCATAAATATCAGCGTGATCAAAAGTAGTAATACGGTTAGAAACACAGAAGTTGATCAAAGCTTCCATTTCTATGTTTGAGAGCTGTTTTCCCCAGCTTCCCCAGGTCATTGTACCTGCAATTAATCGAGAATATTTCACTTAATTTTCATTTAATATGGTTTTTTTTGCAATTCATGCATAAAAATACTCAAAACATACCATATGAAGTATCATTGTCCTGTAATTATTCAATACCCCAAATCATGAAACATTTACAGACATTAAAAATTTTAGTTTTTACGTTTATCATTTTAACGAGCACAATGAGTTGCTCTAAGGAGGATGCTAATAATGGTAACACACAAATAGCAGCAGTTTCTGTAAGCTTAAAAAGTACCACTGAAGATAGTAACAAGGTTTACTTAGATATTGCAGATGTGCAAATCCGAGTAAAAGAAGGTACGGCTAATGATTGGGTTAGTCTAGAAGCGATTAATACAGGTACACAGAATATCAGTGCGTTAAATAATGATGCTCAATTGCAGTTGGTAGATTTTGTAGAAATTGAATCTGCTTACGTTTATGAGATTAGAATTGTTTTAGGAGATAACAATTTTATGGATATTAACCAAACTTTAGTGAGTTTAGATGTTACTGATAAAGGTAGTGGTACACCTTCTAACTTGGTGCATACAGCGTTTGAGGCAAATCATATTTACGACATTGTATTAGATCTTAATCTCGATGAATCTATTAGCTATAATGCGTCGGATAATATGATGGTATTAAACCCTAAATTGTATACAGAAATAAGACAAATTGAATATTAATTATCCTAATCCATGATTGATACTTATAAAAGAGTAATACTTAGGTGTTACTCTTTCTTTTTTTAACCAATTGTTAACAGCAACTAACGAAAAATTTTAACATTTTGCATCCTCTAAAAATTACACTACCGTTTATGGGATAGATTTCCTAAAATGGTATAAACATAGTCATGTTCTTAAACCCTTAAATAATGGAAGAAACGAGTACAGTTGATATTAAGTCAATTAACGAAAAGATAGAAAGAGAAAGTGCATTTGTAGATCTACTAACCTTTGAAATGAATAAGGTGATTGTTGGACAAAAGCATATGGTAGAACGATTACTCATCGGTTTATTAGGTCAAGGTCATATTTTGTTAGAAGGTGTGCCAGGTTTGGCGAAAACATTGGCAATTAATACGCTTTCAAAAGCTATCGATGCCACATTTAGTAGAATTCAGTTTACACCAGATTTATTGCCCGCAGATGTTGTTGGTACTTTAATATTTAATATGAAGGAAAATGACTTCACCATTAAAAAAGGACCAATTTTTGCGAATTTTGTTTTAGCAGATGAGATAAATAGAGCACCAGCAAAAGTGCAATCTGCTTTACTTGAAGCTATGCAAGAAAAACAAGTTACTATTGGTGACGAAACCTTTCGTTTAGATAAACCATTCTTAGTAATGGCTACAATGAATCCGGTAGAACAAGAAGGAACATACCCATTGCCAGAAGCGCAAGTAGATCGTTTTATGCTAAAAACGGTTATCGATTATCCAACTATAGATGATGAGCAACAAATTGTAAGAGCCAATTTAAAAGGAGCATACGAAAAAGTAAATCCTGTGGTGTCTATAGCTCAAATCTTAAGTGCTCAAAAGGCCGTTAAAGAGGTTTACATGGACGAGAAAATCGAGAAGTATATTCTAGATATTATTTTCGCTACACGTTACCCTGAAAAATATAAATTAGGAGATTTAAAACCTTTAATTTCTTTTGGTGCGTCTCCTCGTGGAAGTATCAACCTAGCTACATCTGCTAAATGTTATGCTTTTATTAAGCGAAGAGGCTATGTAATCCCAGAAGATGTACGTGCGGTAGTGCACGATGTGTTACGTCATAGAATAGGAATTACATACGAAGCGGAAGCCGAAAATATTACTTCAGAAGATATCATTAACAAGATTGTAAACGAAATCGAAGTACCATAGCCTTGTCATTCCTGCCAGAGCAGGAATCTCATTATCATTTATAGATTATTTAATTTGATAGATTTCGTAAGAAATGCGGAATGACAAAACAATAAAATGGACACTAAAGAACTTCTTAAAAAAGTACGAAAAATAGAGATTAAGACACGTCGTTTGTCTGATCATATATTTGGAGGTGAATACCACTCAACCTTTAAAGGTCGTGGTATGACGTTTTCTGAAGTGCGCCAATACCAATTTGGTGACGATGTTAGAAACATAGATTGGAATGTTACGGCAAGAACCAACGAGCCACATATTAAGGTGTTTGAGGAAGAACGAGAACTAACCATGATGCTTATGGCGGATGTTTCGGGTAGTGAACTCTTTGGAACAAGAAATCAGTTTAAAGATGAAATTGTTACGGAAATTGCAGCCACATTAGCATTTTCTGCGACTCAGAATAATGATAAAATAGGACTCATTTTATTCTCAGACCAAATAGAGCTCTTTATTCCACCGAAAAAAGGACGTTCTCACGTGCTGAGAATCATTCGCGAATTATTAGAGTTTCAGCCCAAAAGTAAACAAACCAATATTGCAGAAGCCTTTAAGTTTTTATCTAACGTTTTGAAAAAGAAAGCAATTGTTTTCGTGCTTTCAGATTTTGTGGCAGACGATTATAAACAAACTCTTAAAATAGCCTCTGGCAGACACGATATTACAGGAATTAGAGTCTATGACCAAAGTGAAGAAAAAATTCCGAATTTAGGCATGGTACAAATGGAAGATGAAGAAACAGGCGAAACAATGCTCGTCAATACAGCTTCTAAAAAAGTGAGGCAGAATTATAGTAAATTCTATAACGAAAAAGTACACTATTTTAAAGATAGTTTTGCCAAATCTGGGGCCGGAGTCATCGATTGCCGAGTAGATGAGAGTTATGTGAAAAAATTATTAGGATACTTTAGACGAAGAGCTTAATTAGTTCGAAACTTAAAGTAGGCATCATGAAGAAGTAGAAAGTGTAAAGTAAGAATTGTAAAGTGAAAAGTTTAAAATATATAATCACCATATTAACTAAAAACGAGGATACAACAGTCTTTCGTCTACGATCTTCTGTGTTCGGATTATGTTCTGTGTTCTTTTTTTGGGGTTCTTTTTTCTCTGCAGCCCAAGTTTCAACAGAAATCGATACCACCAAAATAAGAGTTGGTGAGCAAATTAATTATAAAATAAACGTTGAGGCAGATTCATTAGATTTAGTTGTGTTTCCAGAAGGCCAAACGTTTATGCCTTTAGAAAATGTTGAAGCCTTAAAAATAGACACCACAAAGCGTGAAGCGAAATTTTTATTATCAAGGATTTATAAGTTAACGCAATTCGATTCTGGTGCGTACACAATACCAAGACAAAAAGTTATTATTGGAGATAAACCTTTTTTTACAGACTCTTTAAAAGTAGAGGTTAATACTGTAGAAGTGGATACTACTAAACAAAACCTTTACGATATTAAACCCATTATCGAAGTCGAAAAAAGCGGAAGTGATTGGTGGATGTGGGTGCTTATAATATTATTGATCATCGCTCTTGTGGCATTTTTATTGTATTGGTTTATTTGGAGAACAAAACCGTTATCAGAGGAAGAGGAAATTGCTTTATTACCTCCTTATGATCGTGCAAAATTAGCTTTAAAGAAACTAGATGAAAGTCAGTTATTAATGCATGCTGAGGTTAAGGAATACTATTCTGAATTGACCTTTATCATTAGAAAATACTTAGATGAAAAGGTCTA
>Ga0193951_1000066_pt1 | contig 41940 bp, 80 predicted proteins | sample BB_2_MG_FD_140370 | JGI IMG/M metagenome (GOLD analysis project Ga0193951, IMG submission 140370) | Microbial mat bacterial communities from the Broadkill River, Lewes, Delaware, United States - BB_2_MG | ecosystem: Environmental > Aquatic > Freshwater > River > Microbial mats | place: USA...
AGTTGGTTTCAATTATTCTTTTTTCATTTGATAGTATGGCAAATATTAAACGGTTTGGCTTATGGTTATGAAAAGTTAAACGGATTGCCAACTGTTATAATGTGGTATGATTTAATAATATATATATTAATGCTTATTCATTTTGGATATATGAGTTATAAGTTACCATATTTTAAGCAAACGTTTAATAAGGACAACAAATGACACTACTAATTAGTTGGCTATTAATATCAGGTTTTGATTTTCATTGGAGCTTATATATTATAAGCTTTTTTGTTTGGATAATACATTTAATTAAGGACGCAAAATAAAAAATTTTAAAGGTAGACGAAGATTAATAAAAGGTATGTTTTTTATAGGAAGCACTTGCTATGTTGGATTTATAAAAAATATGTTGCAAAGTGGAGTTATATATAAAGATAGTAACAAACTTGGAAGAAGAAAGAGAGAGCTAATCAAAGCCCTTTATAATAAAAAAATAAATGACAGATTTAATTCTATAAAAGATGGAGATTTTTTATCTTTTGACGAAATAAACAAATTAATCAAGACTAGGGACAGCAAATGAAACTAACTAAAAAAAAGTTTTGGGACATGATTGACAGTAAGCAAATGGATTTAAGAAGTGGTGATACTTGTTTATATAATGGTGCTATATATAGCATAAAGTGTGATGATGTAAATAATAGTGTAAAGTTGGATGAAACAGATGGCTAAAATGAGTTTAGTTGCAGCAATTGCAATACATGGGAATATTAAAGTTAACAGTTTAAATATAACTGGAACAAAAGCATATAAGTTTAAAGGATAAAAAATGAAAAATACTTTTATATTAATTGTATCAGTAGCTTTACTGATAACATCAGGAATAACATTGTCAGAACTTTCAAACTATGATACTTTTGAAGTAATTAAATCTAGTAAAAATATTATGGTAGCTTCAATTGTTATAGATTTTGCACTTGGCATAATTGGATTATTTTTAATTAAGAATAAATAATGGCTGACTTTTTAACTAGATTATTTATAGGCTTAACAATATTAGTTTTAATATCTGATTATATATAATTTAGTTACAATAGTATTATGATAATAACTAAGCACGCATATAAAAGAGCCAGACAAAGACTAGGATTAAATCGTAAAGCTTTTAAAAGGGCAATAGATAACAACCTATTGCCTGATTATGCAAGATTAGAAACGAGAGATAATCACATAGTCACGGTTAAGAATATGCTAGTTGAAGAGCGAACAACAAAAAACAAAATTAATAAGGTAAAACGCAATAAATTAATATGTTAGTATGTTGGATTGTGGTATAATAGGCAATTAAAAGGGAAAAAGTATGAATATCAAAATAGAAGGCAACAAAAACTATATCATTACTTATGATAATAAAGTGCCTATTATTTTAAAGGGTTTACAGCTGATGGGCGATAGGGATATTAAGTCGATTAAGTTGTTTGGCAAATACTGGGATATTAAAAAAGTGAGGTTGGAGTTAAAGTAATGGCTGATTATATTGCATGGCTTTTTATTCCTATTGCAATAGTGGTTTTAATTTTGGATATTGTGGAGAGGGTTTAGAATGGAAAAGAAATACAGAGTAACTTACACAAATGGGGTTAACCCATTTAGTAGAGAGTTCACAAAGCAACAAATTAAAGACAATATACATTTAGATGAGATATGCGATACTCCAACTTTAAAAGATTATAGAATAGAAAGTATTGAAAAGGCTTAGCAATGGCATATACTAAAGAGCAATGGGAAAAGGCTAAGGCATATTATGAAGCTGGATTATCTCTTTCTAAGATAAAAGATAAGACTGGAATAGCAAGAAATACAATATCTCAAAGAGCAAAAAGGGAACAATGGGAACAGGGTAAGAATTCCGATTATATCGAAACTAAAGTAAAATTAATGGAACAGAAAGGAACAGTTTTGGAACAGTCTGGAACAGTTGCTTTGACTATTGCTGATGATATTGCAGATGAAAAAATAAGAAGAAGAAACTTAGTGTTAGGTAATGCTGAATTATTAGCAAGTAAAGTACCTAGTATTGTAGAATCTTACACGGTAGAACAAGAAGATAAAGAGACGGGCAAAGTCAAAAAGATTTTCACTATGCCAGCTAAGGAATTAAAAGAACTTGCAGAGGCTAATGACAAGATAGGGGTTACTTTAGAAGTAGCACCAAGACACGCCAATAGTCAAATTAATATACAGAATACAAACGCACAACAAACTAACGCTAACCTCAACATAGAAGATATGACACAAAAAGAAATATCAGATACTTACCTGGATATGATTAAAAAGAAATGACATTTAAAGAAAGATTTGAAGCTCTACAAGAGATAAATAAATCAGAACATAATAGGCAAGTAGCTAAAGCATATTACAAAGATAAGCCTATTGACTTTATTAACGATTGGGTTGTAACTTTTGACCCAAGACTAAAAGAGAATAAATTTGTACCGTTTATACTATTTCCTAGACAAGAAGAATTTATACAGTTTATAGAAGATAGATACACTAATAATGAAAATGGTATTTGTGAAAAATCAAGGGATAGTGGTATGTCATGGTTAGCTATGGCGTGGAGTATTCATAAATGGCTATATGAAGATGGTTTTAGTGCAGGCTTTGGTTCAAGGAAAGCAGACTTTGTTGATAAGATAGGTAATCCTTCATCTATCTTTGAAAAAGGGCGAATGTTGTTGAGGTATTTACCAGACTTCTTTTTGCCTAAAGGTTTTAAAGAGCAAGACCATTTAACCTACATGAGATTTATTAACCCTGAAAACGGAGCAACAATCACGGGAGAGAGTGGAGATAATATCGGTAGGGGTGGTAGAACTTCAATATACTTTAAAGATGAATCAGCCTTTTATGAGAGGCCAGAACTAATTGAAGCTTCACTTGTAGCAAATACAGACGTGCAAATTGATATATCAACTCCTAATGGTAGTGGTAATCCATTCCATCAAAAAATTGTAGCAGGTAATGTGCCTAAATTTACTTTTCATTGGACTGATGATCCTAGAAAAAATGAAGATTGGAAACAGAAGAAAATTAAAGAAGTTGGAGACATCATCTTTGCACAAGAGTACGACATTGATTATGATGCTTCACTTCCTAATATTTGTATTCCTGCTAAGTATATAAGAAAATGTGTTAATACTGATATTGAAGATGACGGAATGATTATTGCAGGACTTGATGTTGCAGATGATGGGAACGATAAAAACGCACTAGCAATTAGAAAAGGAAATAAGCTATTTTATATAGATGAGTGGAGTGGCTTAGATGTAGGCCAAACAACTATGAAAGCACTTGAAATATGCAAAGAGCATAATGTAGAGATACTTAATTATGATAGTATCGGAGTTGGTGCAGGGGTTAAATCAACTCTTAATATGGTTGGTACTGATGGGATAGAATGCAACGCTGTATCAGTTGCAGAGAGTCCAACAAATGGAAACTATGGAGAGAAAACTAACAAAGACACATTTATTAATCTACGGGCTGAACTATGGTGGAAAATGCGAGATAGATTCAAGAATGAAAACATATCTATATTAAGTGATAATGGACTCATATCAGAATTATCTCAACCTTTATACTTCTTTAATGAAAAAGGAAAGATACAGATTGAGAGTAAAAAAGATATGAGAAAAAGAGGGATTAAATCGCCAAATAAAGCTGATGCTGTATTATTAGCTTTCCACGAAGTGGAGTATAACTCATTCTTTGCATAGGGGGGCTAAAGTTTAAGCCCACTAGCAGTTGCTTTTATATAGCTAATAGTAGATAGATTGTCTCTAACTTCAAAATATAGCTTATCTTTTTCACATACTAAGCCATTAAAGAAAGCTTTATCTACGTCCCAATGACCGTTGATAATTGATTGAGTTAAGCCTTCAACTTTTACACTATCAATAGTAGCGTCTGTTAGAAATAGCATTAAATCTCCATTAGTTTGTAGATTTCTACTTCCATCTACATTAAATAATAAACCGTTAGTAAGTCTAGTCAAGTTACCAAATTGATTAATGTCCACTATGTCGCCCACGCTTATTAAAAAATCAATTCTAGTTAGAATAAACTTGTCTGCGTCTGTTAAGTTTTCAAGTGTATATTTAACTGGTGTAATGCTCCCATCTACTGCTAGACTTTCCTCACCTGCATTCGTAAAGTGTCTATAAAATATATTTTCATTGCCTATGACTTCTATGTCTGTTCGTGCTTGTCTTATGTTGACTGCCATAATTTAACCTTTCGTTTATTTTATTATACCATTTTGTAACTATATGTAACAAGTAAATATAAAATTACAAATTTAGTTTAGTATTTATTATTGCATATGATGAGGTGTGCTATAATTAAATAAAAAAGGATATATATGAAATTCAAAATAGAAGATTATGTTTATTTTAGAGATAAATATATTTATAAGATGAAAATAGTAGGTTATAATTGTAATGTAGGGAGTAAAGTTTATACATTAATTCCAAATGAGGATTTATTCACAATAAGAGTTAAAAAACTTGAAGAAAACCTTTTTAATACTCTTGATGAACTTATAGAAAATGAAAAAGAAAAGTTAAAAAATGTTTGCAATGATTTTTTAGAAAAAGAAGAAGTTGCAACTCCTCTTGAGTTATCTTGGATAATTAAATAAAAAAGGATAAGCAGTGTTGTTTCCTAACGCGTGGTTTTCTTTAAAGAAAGCACAACTTAACAAAAGTGAAAAAGCAATTTATTATTTTTTGGTAATATTTATTGTTTGTATGGTTGCATATTTGGGGTATGCTATTATAGAGTTTATTTAAAAAAAAGGAATAGAAAATGAAATTAAAAAATATAAAACTGATTGTTGAGCTTACAAAAGCAAAAATAGAAATTCTAAAGTTAAAGGCAGATGATTATACTTGGCAATGCCATGTTGATAGCAATACAAAAGATATGTTAGAAAAAACTCTAAAAGATATAGATGTTCAAATTGAATCAATGAGGAAAGAAAATGATTAAAACTAATATTAAAATGAGAGTTACGCCAGAACAAAGTAAAAAGGTGCAAAAGATTTGTTTTGAGAATGGTGCTACATGGAGAGACGGGTCTCAAAAGCTATATTCTGGAGCTAACTTTATGTATCTTCATGGTGGAGATATATTATACCATGGGGCAAGCAATCGTATTTTCGAGAATGGTGATGAACAAGAAATAGACGCTGATTTATTTATTAGAACAAATGGAACTTGTGAAGAAGAACTAGAGGGTAGCGAACGGGAAGAAGTATCTAAATCGGATGTTACATATCAAAATAATAGCGGAGAAAGATTAGAGATAACTAAGGAGTATAAAAATAACTTTGAAGAGTTTGGGGTAGAAATTCCAGATAATATAGATATGTACTCATATGAGCTAAAATCAAAAGATAAAGAAGGAAATATAATTGGTTTTGTTGATGGCTTTGCTACTGTATGGAATAAAGATGGAATATGTAAAAACACTTTTGCAGGCATAGGAAGTTATCATTTAACTGTAATTGCAAAAGGGTGGTACGAAGATGCTAACAATATAGGAAAAATGTTAATCAAAGAAAACTCTAGCTTATTGCTTTCTTTTCTACGGATTGAAGATAAAAAACTAGTTGCTTTAGATTTAAGAAATGGCAGAGAAATAGTTTTTGTTGATAAGTATAGTGTTAGACCTGCAACAAGAGAAGAAATAGAAAAACTAATCATTGAATAGCTACTATTTTACACACTTTATTAATTATGGTATAATAAATCAAAAAAATAAGGTGTGTAATGTTTTCCTTCTTTAAAAAACAACAACCACAAGAGCAGCCTAAAGAGTCAGAAAGTTTTTTTAATGCTGACATTAAAGGCGTAACCCAACAATCAAAAACAGAAATATATCAAAATGCTTACGCTTCAAGTGTACAAGTAAAACCTAGTATAAGTAAAAGTGGCATGGATAGTGCTATATACAACAACGCTTTCGTGCAAAGATTTGAATATGGTATTAATCCACTAATCTATAAATGGTATGCAAGTAATGCGTTTATTGGTTTTCAAACAATGGGAATTATGGCACAACATGGAATGATAAGTAAAGCTTGCTCAATTCCTGCTAAAGACGCTATAAGGAAAGGTTGGCAAGTCACATCACAAGATGGAGAAGACTTAGACCCTAAGATTACTGATAAAATAGCTGAACTAGATAAGAAGTTTAGAATTAAAGAAAAATTAGTTAATCAATCTTATTTCACTAAAGTATATGGAATTAGAATAGCTGTATTTGATATTGAGCATGAGAACCCAGAAGAGTTCTATAAAAACCCTTTTAACATTGACGGTGTGAAGAAAAACAGCTACAAAGGGATTAAACAAATTGATCCATATTGGATTACTCCCGATTTAACAGGTGCTAACTTATCAGACCCAACTAGCTTAGACTTTTATGAGCCTACTTATTGGATTAGTAATGGTAGAAAGTATCATAAATCACATTTAATCATCACAAGAGGGGAGGAGGTAGCCGACATACTTAAACCTTCTTATCAATACGCAGGATTATCTCTTACACAAAAAGTATATCAAAGACTTTACGCAGCAGAAAGAATAGCGGACGAAGTTCCAAACCTAGCATTAAGCAAAAGATTAAATATCTTTAAAATGTCAGGCATGAGTAAGATTATGTCAAATTTTACTAAGTTTAAAGAGAGAATGAATGATTGGTTAGCATACAGAGATAACTACGGTATCAAATTTGCAGATAAAGAAGATGAAATATCACAGATAGACACATCATTAGCAGACTTAGACGTAAACATTATGACTCAATTTCAGTTATTCTGTGCCTTAGTTAATATACCATCTTATAAAATGCTTAATGCTCCAATGAAAGGTTTTTCAAGTGGAGAAACAGAAGAAAGCTCATATCACGAAGAATTAGAAAACATTCAAGATTACACACTTACGCCTTTATTGGATAGACATTATGAAATATTAATTAAATCAGAGGGTATCGAAAAATTTAACCCGACTATCATTTGGAATGAATTAGACAGCGTAACAGAAAGAGAAAGAGCAGAGATAAACAACTTTAAGGCAACTGAATTAGCAACATTATCAAATGCAGGGCTAATTTCACAAGAAGACGCGAGCAAAACTTTAATTCAAGACCCTACAAGTAGCTTTTATAATATGGAAATGTCAGAGCCTGAGGAATACGACTTAAGCGAATATGATAATACACAAGACGGAATGGACTACATAGAAAAAGAAAATGACTTATATTATGTGTATAGTGAAAATGGAGAAAAACTAAGCAAAGGCTATAAAAGTAAAATCGAAGCTAAGAAAAGATTAAGAGAGATTGAATATTTTGCTAATGATATTTTAGAAGAGATAACAGAAGAGACTCAAGATGCTAAATATCAAGGGAAAGAAGTAGAACTTAATAAACCATTTAGAACACCTAACGAGAGTAAAAAGTTTGGTGTATATGTTCAAAACGATAAAGGAAATGTTATCCTTGTGAGATTTGGAGATAGCAATATGGAAATTAAAAGAGACGACAAAGAGTCAAGAGAAAACTTTAGAGCTAGACACAACTGCGAAGAAAAAACGGATAAGACAAAAGCTGGTTATTGGAGTTGTAAGTTTTGGAGTTCAAAATCTGTAAGCGAATTATTAAAGGATTAGCATGAAAATTAAAGAAACGACATTATTTAGTAATGACAAGTATAAAGTTATATTTAGACAAGCAGATGATAAAGAAGCTTTAGACATAGGATACAAGCCACATACAATTTTATTAATCCAAGAAGGAGAAAATAAAGTTTGGTTTAATATTAAGTATAATGACAATGATTTTACTATTGAAAAAGCAGATTGGTTAAAATGGTATCTTCCTAAGTATTTAATAGACGAGTTAAAAGATAGTATTGAGATTTATCATGGGGCTTTAGAGTAGAAATTAATCTACTCTACCATTTCCTAACCTTGAAAACTAAATTGTAGATATTTATTATCAGGAAGTGGAATATAAACCTCTCCATAATAATCATCACCACAACATCCACAACTCTGATCTATATAAATATGTTTTATAAAACTATAATTTTCAGTTTGCTTATCCCCACGTGGTAAATCAACAATTTCAAAATCATAACCACCTTCACAGTCCGTAATGCAATCTTTTATATCTTTAACAAATTCTTCGCATACCATACCCGCTAACTCACTAAAAATTTCTTTTACATTTTTAGATTGTCTTTCCGCTTCTTCTATATAATAATCATTCATAGCACACATTGCATCATTAAATTGTTTTTGTTCACATAATTTACAAGTTTTAGTTTCATAAAAAGTATTATCTTTATCAAAAAGATTTATATGTCTTACTTTTTTGCAACAATCACATTTTTTAAATAATTTAAAATTTGTTTTATTTTCCATTTCTAATCCTTTTTACTTAATTATATCTCAACCCTTAACAACAATCAATAAAAATGATATAATATAAAAATAAAATTAACTAACTGCTACAAAAGGTAACTAATGGCTAAATTTAAACCAACAATGATAGAGGGTAAGCCTCTTAAGCCTAATATAAGAATAGAACAATCATATAAAAAAAAGATTGAATCCCTTACAAATGCTATGACTAAAGAAGTTGAAAGAGAACTTAAAAAGTTATTTAAAAAAGAAAGCCCTGCATTTTTTGCAGAGGACGCCAGTATCACATCACAAAGTAGAATATTGTTATCAAAGTTGTTTAAAAAGTATTCTAGGATATTTGATATAGAAGGGAAGAAGATAACCAACAAAATGGTTAGTCAAGCCAATAGACACAGCAAAGCAAGTGTTAAAGCTAGTTTAGAGTCTATGAAGCAAGGATTAACAATCAATGTCAAAGACTTATCAGCAGAAACAAAAGAAATGATTAAAGCTAGTGCTAATCAATCAGCTAGTTATATTAAGTCGATACAATCTCAATATTTAGATAAAGTAGAGGGCTATGTGTATAGAAGTATTACGGACGGAAACGGACTTCAAGATTTAGTACCTAATTTGCAGAAGTTATCAGGGCAAACGTTAAGGCGTAGTAGAATGATAGCACAAGACCAATATCGAAAAACATCAGCTAGTTTGGATAAGGCTAGAATGAAACAAAATGGTATTAGTAAGGCTGTGTGGAGACATGCGAGTGGTGGTATGCTTGACCCCAGAAAATCACATCAACAAATGGACGGGAAAGTTTTTAACTTAGATGAGGGATTATATGACCCAGAAGTTGGGAGAAAAATACAACCCTCAGAATTGGTGAACTGTAAGTGTTACTATTACCCTATACTAGAGTTTGACGAGTAGAATTTAATCTACTCTTTATTTCTCATAATAGACTCATGTAAGACATGAGGTGGCTTTCCATTTTCTTTTAAAGCGTTGTTCCAACCATTACAATATCCATTGTATGTAATCATATCCAATTCATAATCTGTTTTAAGATTTACTTCTGATAACTTCTTCCAGTTTTTACCATCTAATGATATTTCTAATGTTGATGGGTCGATTGGGTGGGCTTTGTCATAATTAACAATGCTAGGTATGCCATCATCAATGGTATAATAACATGGGCTAAAGTACCCTTCAAAATACCCATCACTATAAATCATTTTAGCTCTACAAATAGGTATATTTAAATCAATCATTATTTATCCTTTTTTATTTATTCTATAATCATATACAATCAATGTCAATGAAATTTACTATTATTTGTGATATTTATTTAATAATGTTACAAGTAGTTACAAAAAGAGGGGAAAGGAAAACCCCTCTTAGAAGATTAGAAAAGAAAATGAAAGAGTATCCCCTAAGGGACAAAAATATTATACTTAAACATTAATTAAAATGCAACAAAAATATATAAAATTGCAAATACCTTTACTTTTAGTAACACTTTTAGCTATAATTGCTATGTAAAAATTTTACAAAGGTTTTTAATGCTAAATGTACTTGCAGATGATAACGGTTTCATTCCTGTTGAAGATAGACCTATAAGTAAAGTAGGAGTATTTCCTTACTTAGGTAGTTCAATTGGAGCTAGTGAGCCTAATCGTATATATATGGTTTATAGACCAGCTTCGGAACTTTCAAACAAAGAGACAATCAATTCTTTTAAACTTGTACCATTAATAGATGAACACGAAATGTTAGGAACTGACGCAACACCTGCTGAAAAGAAAGGTGTTCAAGGAACAACAGGAGAGAATATCTATTTTAAAGATGGTGTACTTTATGGAAACATGAAAGTATATAGTGAAAGAATGAAAAATCTTATCGAGGGAGGAAAGAAGGAATTATCTTTAGGCTATAAATGTAAGTATGTTTTTGAGAGTGGTAACTTTGAGGGTAAACAGTATGACGCAATTCAAACTAACCTTAGAGGAAATCATATCGCACTTGTAGAAGAGGGGCGAATGGGTAAAGAGGTGTCTGTTGTTGATGGTGCATTGAAAACCGTTGTAACAATGGATAGAAACGATATTAAACTTAAGGAGCAAGAAGTGGCTATTACAAAAGAAGAAATGCAAGCTGTTCTAGATGAAGCTTTAAAGCCTATTGAAGATAGAGTTAATGCTTTAGATGAAGCAGTAAAGAAAAAAGCAGAAGATGTAGAAATCGAAATCAAAAAAGAAGAAGAAAAAAAAGATGAAGGTCAAGACGCAAAATCATACGATGAAATGAAAAAAGAATATGACGCTATGTGCAAAGACATGGAAGAAATGAAAAAACAAATGGACGAAATGAAAAAAGATTCAAAAGGTCAAGATGAATCTATCAAAAAAACTGTTATGCAAGAATTAGCACAAAGAGATAGACTAGCTTTAAAATTGACTCCATTAGTTGGAAGTTTCGACCATTTAGACATGGACTTAAACGGAGTAGTATCTTATGGAGTAGACAAATTAAAACTTGATGTTGTTGAAGGTCAAGAGTTAGCGACATTAAACGGATATTTAGCTGCTGCAAAAGTAGATACTAAATCGCAAGGTATGGACTCTAAAAAAGAGTTTAAAACAAATAAAATTTCTACATCATTAGATGTATTCAATTCGTAAGGAGTAATAAATGGCTTTACAATCAGAAGTAAAAACAAAATTAGCAGATGGTGTTGTTGGAGAATTATACGATGATTCTTTAAGTATCATTGATTCATATGTGCTTGACAATAGTGGTGTTGGTACTGTTGGTGGTGCTGTAACGACGACAGACGGAGAAACAGTTGCTATGGGTGGTACAGATACTTTTGCAGGTATCTTAGGTTTACCAAAACAATATCCAAACTACAATATTTCTTTAGGTGCTACAAATGATGTTGCAGATGGTACGCAAGTATCAGTTATCAAAGAGGGTAGAGTATTTGTTGATTTAGGCGGTGTAGCTGCTTATGACGCTGATGTTTATTTCGTAAATGCTACAGGTGCATTAGGTGCGGGAACTGCTGGGGCAGGACAAACGCAAATTTCAAACTGTAAAGTAATCGTTCCAGCAGAAGCTAACGGTTTAGCAGTAATTGAATTAAGATAAAGGGGAATAGATGTCTTTAGTTAAAGGTAATTTTAAAGCAAGAGATTTAAAACAAATTAATACTTTTGATAGTAACAATCCAGACCATATGGCAATGTTACCGTCTTTAGGTATTTCTTACGGTGCAAATGGTGTAGAGTCTTTTGGTATGGACGCACAAGAAAGTTTTATTGCTGGTGGTGTATCAGCTAATATTTCTAACTTAAGAGAGTTTTTACCGGGAACAGTTAAGCAATTAACAAGAGTCAGAAAAATTGACGAATTGTTAGGAATGGTAACAGTTGGCGACTGGTATATGCAAGAAATCACACAAAGAGTTGAAGAACAAACTGCTACTGTTAAGCCTTATGCTGATGGTGTAGATATTCCTTTCACTTCATACAATGCAGACTATGAGTCAAGAGACATCGTTAGATTTGTAATTGGTATGCAATCAGAAATGCTAGGTGATGGTAGAGCTAGAAAAATGGGTGAAAATCCAGACGAGATTAAAAGAAGTGCTGCGGCAACTGCTTTAGAAATCGCTAGAAATGAAGTAGGTTTCTATGGTTATAATACTGGTATTAATAAAACTTATGGTTTCCTTAATGACCCTAACTTATCAGCTTATGTAACTTTACCAAATGGTGCAGGTGGTAATCCAGAGTGGAATACAAAAACATTCGTTGAAAGACAAACAGACTTTACAAGTGCAGTTTCTTCTTTAAGAAAAACATCGGGTGGAAACTTTGACCCTACGCTACACTCATTCACATGGGCTATTCCATTAGAAAGAGCTGATACTTTAACAGAAGTAAATGAATTTGGTATCTCAATTCAAAAATGGATTAACGAAACTTATCCAAAATGTAGAATCATCTACGTACCTGAATTAGACGGTGCAAACGGTGGTGCAAATGTATTCTATATGTATGCAGACGACCATATGAACGATTCAACAGATGGTGGAGGAGTATTTGACCAATTAGTACCAGAGAAATTTATGTCTATTGGTAGAGGTCAAGAAGTAGGTGGCTACAAAGAAGGGTTTACAAATGCCTTAGCTGGTGTTCTTATGAAAAGACCTTACTTAGTATATAGAGCAACGGGAATGTAATCCCCTTGCTTTAATAAAAATAAAATAAAAAGGAAAAAGAAAAATGAAATATATTTATTCAACAATGTCGGCAGACAATAAAGTAGCAACTTACGCAAAAAATGCAGAAGGTAAGCCAGTTGTAACGGGTGCAATTACTATTAATGGTAAAGCAAATGTTATTAACAAGAGAACTTTAATCACTCCTAAAGGTGCTTTAACTACTTTAGATGATAAAGAGTACGATTTAATTAAAGATGACAATCACTTCAAAAAATGGATTGAAAAAGGGTTTATCAAAGTTGAGTCTAAAAAAGCCGAAGCAGATGAAGTAGCTTCTAAAGATATGACTAAAAAAGATAAATCGGCACAGAAAAAAGAAGAAGATTACAAAGGCTTAAAAGCCGAAGTAGTTGAAAAAGATACTAAAAAGTAAGGTTGAAGTATGGCAAGTGTGACATTAGATATAACAGAGTTTAGAGAAATTTATCCTGCATTTAGCGACAATACAAAATATCCTGATAGTGTAATTACTATTGCTTTTAATAAAGCTACGATATTTTTTAAAAATGAAACTAATTGCGTATTAGATGAAGGGCAACTTAAAACTATTGAATATCTAATGACTGCACACTTGTTGCAAATTCAAACTAATACTAATAGTGGAAATACTGCGGGAGTAATTACTTCTGCAAGTATTGATAAAATTTCTGTAACTATTGCAGATCCTAGCAGCAAAGATGATTTTGATTACTTTTTAAATCAAACTATTTATGGTCAAGAACTTTTAGCTTTATTATCTCTTTTGGTTGTTGGTGGTTTCTATATCGGTGGAAGTCCTGAGACTATGGCTATTAAAAGACAAGGTAACTTTTAATGAAAGTAACTAGAAAAACTAACATTAATATTTCTAAAGCTGTAAAAAGTGTAGATAGTATTAAAGCAAAAGTTGGTTTTTTCTCTAGTGCTAAATATGAAGACGGTACTCCAGTCGCACAAATAGCAATACAAAATGAATATGGAATACCACAAAAAAAGATACCTCCAAGACCTTTCATGCGTCCAACTTTAGACAATCAGGGAAAATGGAAAACTATTTTTAGAAGTGGCTTAAAAGGTGCTTTTAAATCTGGAAATTTTGTTAAGCCTTTTGAACTAGTTGCAATAACTGCAAGGGCTGATGTTAAAGACAGTATTACGAAAGTTACTAAGCCTGCATTAAGTGAAGCAACTATCAAAGCAAGACAAAACCGTAGAGGCAAGAAGAAGCAAACTAAAACTGGGAACAAACCACTTCAAGATACTAACACTATGTTTGAAGCTGTTCAATATGAGGTGTCAAAATGATTGGTAATTTATACAATATGGCTAGAAGTGTAATCCCTAGTGATAATGTTCAACTTGAAAAGTTTTTAGGGAACACTACTAATGATGTAGGACAAAAAGTGCCTAGTTGCGATACGCCTATTTCTATTGATGGAAGTTTTCAAACGATAGACTCTAGTTTATACGAAAAGTTAGGACTAGATTTTAACAAGCATTATAGAGTACTTTATACAAATGAAAATTTAACTGAAATAGATAGAGACACTTCAAGCGATAGAATACTCTATCAAGGCGAAAAATATCAACTGTTAGACAAATCAGATTGGTTTAATTATAACGGTTGGATAGGAGTTCTTTGTGTTAGATTATGATATTGTAAGAGTTTTCAGACCTCTAATCGTTGATGGCTTAGCTGATTTAGGTATTACTGATGTTGATGTGCTTATGAATTATCAACCTACCAAACAAGGAGCAGACACTAAAGCTGTTTACTTCTTCAATGTGGGTGATAAAAATGTAGGTGCAGTATCAAGAGACAACATTATTGATAACGATACCCAGATTTTAGAAAGCGTAGAGACCCAAGTAAAAGAAACTACTTTTCAAGTTAATACACTTTTTAAGCAAGACCCTAGCAATTTAACTATAACTGCTAAGGACCTATGTAGTTATGTATATATGATATTACAGAGGAGAAAAAGCCTTGACACTTTAAAGAGTAATGGCTTAGGTATTCTTTGGGTATCAGAAATAAGAAATGTGCCTTTTATGGATAGTGATGATAACTATATTTTTAATCCTAGTTTTGATTTTACTATTACTCATAAGCAGGTGCTTAAAGGTGAGTTGCATAAAATTGACAACTTTAACGCTACTATTAAAAGAGTATAGGAGTTTAATATGGCAATTAATTTTACAAAATATGTAGACATAACATCGGGTGTAATTGGTGGTGTTGGAGTAAAAAGAAAAGATTTAATTCCAAGAATTTTTACTACAAACGAATTAGTACCACCTGATACAGTATTAGAATTTTCAAATAGTGATTTATCTGTTATTGGTGCTTTATTCGGAACAACAAGCGAAGAATACAAAAGAGCTTCATTTTATTTTGGGTTTGTGTCTAAGACAACCAAAAAGCCTAAAAAGATATCTTACTATAGATATGTAGATACAGATTTAACACCTAAGATTTTTGGTGGAACAGACCAAAAGGCTTATACTGATTTTGCATCTATTACTGATGGTGCTTTTGATTTAGAAATTGGCGGAGTAACAAATACTATTATCACTGACCTTTCAACCGCTACAACTTTAGTAGATGTAGCTAGTTTAATTCAAGCACAAGTACAAGCAGAAACAGAGGCACAGTTTGCAACTGCAACAGTTACATATGACGCTGTTAGAAGTTCGTTTAACTTTGAGGGTGGTGTAGCAGAAAATGCAACTATTAGCGTATCAAGTTCATCAACTGGAACTGATATTACAGACCTTCTACAATGGAATGCTTTTGCAATTTTCTCAAAGGGTAAATTAACTGAAACTCCAACAACTAATTTAGACAACAGTATTAATCTATCAACCAACTTTGCTACTTTTCTTTATACTTATGAGATTGAGCTTACATTAGATGAAAAAGAAGAAATCGCACAATGGGCTAAACTACAAAATGTTAGATATTTATATTTAACTACTACTAGCTACAATGACGCACAAGACCACTACGACACGCTTAATATTTATGGCGGTGTAGATGTAATTCTTAAATCTAGTGAAGTTGGAGAATATCACGAAATGTGTCCAGCGTGTATTGCTGGTGCAACTGCATATGAGAATCCGAATAGTGTTCAAAACTATATGTACTATCAATTTAGTCTTACTCCGACGGTTACGGATAATGTGCAATCTAATTATTTAGATGGATTGAGAGTAAATTACTACGGTCAAACGCAAAATGCAGGACAACTCATTTCATTTTATCAAAAATCATCACTTATGGGACAAGGAACGGACCCACTATATGAGAACATATTTATTAATGAAATATGGTTTAAAGAAGAGTGTGGTGCTATAATCATGGAATTGCTATTAAATAAGCAACAAGTGGCATGGAATGGTCAAGGGCGGGCAGACATTTTAAATGTATTGCAAGACCCAATAGACAAAGCTTTAAATAGTGGAGTAATTAGTGTAGATAAACCATTGAATACAATTCAAAAGGCTATAATTACTGACATAACAGATGATGAAAACGCATGGCAAACAGTCCAAAACGCAGGATATTGGATAGATTGCTTCCTTAGAAGTGAAACTCTAACAAGCGGAATAACTCAATATAGTGCTGACTACACCATAATTTATGCAAAATCTGATAGTATTAGCAAAGTAACTGGGACCCATTCTCTAGTTTAAATAAATAAAATCAAAAAAGGGGCATACTTATTTAGTATGTCCTTTTTTATTGTCTAGTAAATATTTTTCTCTGGCAATATGAGCTTCCTTTGGGCAATCAAATAGCCCTAGACTAATTCTTTTATTATTTCGCTGCACTCTTGCTCGGAATTTATCCCCTGCTTTTGTCACTCCTTTATAGTTAGTAGTATTATTCTTATATATTCTTTTATTTGAAGCATTTATAAATGAAGTGGTCCATCTACAATTAGAAGGCTCGTAGTTTCCGTCATTATTTATTCTGTCTATTTCCAATCTTTCTCTATATCCATTAGACATAGCCCAATTATAAAATGCCATAAAGTCACTTTCCCAATCATCACAGATTGTTATCCCTCTTGCACCGTAATTTATATATGATTTATCATTTGGGTTTAGACATCGTTGTTTTATTGAGCACCAAACTCCATATATTTTAGTTTTAGACAGATTATGCTTTGAGCATCCGCAACTAGTTTTTTCTTTATTTTTTACGGTCCATATTTTAGATTCAAATATTTTCCCACAAAAACATTTGAATAGTGCAAATCTTTCTTTATATTTTGAATCTGTATTTTTGAATTTCATACCTAAATCTTTAATTATATCAAAGTCGTAATCATCTTGATTTAGTGGTTTTAGTTTTCTTTTAGTAGTTTCCATATAGTTATCCTTGTGTTCATTTTGTGTTCTTATGGAATGGGGGTTAATTACTCCCCCGAACACAATATTATTATATCACAAAACTTTTAAATATCATATAATTTTGATATAATAAAAACTATAAATTAAAAATAAGGACAAAATAATGACAAATATTTCAGTAAATGGCTTAGAGATAAGCTTAAAAGCAAGTATAACATTTCCACAAGGTACGCCAATTACAGCTTTTGCAGATGATAGTGACCCTTTTGACATTCCAGAATTACAAATCGCTGATACTGGTATGGGTGCAAATGGAGATTTAGTAGTATTCAGTACGCCTAATCCGATTGAAGTTTCAGTATCAGTTATCCCAAATTCTGATGATGATAAAAACTTAGCGTTTCTATATGAGCAAAATAGAGCAGGTAAAAACAAAAAGAGTGTTAAAGATGTAATTACTATGACTGGTATTTATCCAGATGATAGCAAAATCACTTTAACTAATGGTGCTTTGGTTTCAGGTATGCCAGGCAATGCTGCAAGTTCAGCAGGTAGACTAAAATCTAAAACTTACACTTTTAGGTTTGAGAACCGTAGCTAGTCAATAGGGGAGTTTCTACTTCTCTATTTTTAACAGCTCTGGGTTTTCGTAAATGTTTCCTATTACTTCCAAACTATTTGGTATCCATAGCATTTGCCTATCATTAGGAATGGCATCATTTTTTATATGAAAATAACCACTATCAAACACAACCTCCGATTTTAATTCTTGAACATTTTTTCCAAATCTAGTGTCTAATTCAATAAAATAGCCGTTTTCTCTTACATCTCCAAAGTATTTAACAATATCCCCTTCATAAATTTCAACACGATTTTTATCCTTAAGACCTGTGTATTGTCTCCTAGCAACAACAGTATATAGACCTAAATTCAAAGGCATTACATTTTCTTCAATTCCTAGTATGTCAGTAGCTTGTCTATATATTCTGCCGTCACTTATCATCTTTATGATGTATTCAAACTTGATTTCTCTCACCACTTATCCTTTTTTTTATTTAACTATAGCACACTCACAACAAAACATCAATAAAACTCAAAACAAATTTACAAAATTTTAATAATATGCTACAATACTACACAAAAATAAAAGGAAAACTATGGATTTAATTAAACCTAAAGAAATTGAATTAACAGACATTGACGGAGAAACGCACAAGTTTAACATTTCAAGATTTAACGCTTTAGATGGATATGAACTTGTTTCAAACTTTCCAAAGACTATGTTTAACAAGGGTGAAAGTTTTGCACAACATAGGGAGGTAATCGTTAAGATATTAGCACATTGTGAAAAGATAGATAAAGAAGGAAACAAGATTAGATTAAAAACGGAAGGACTAATTAACAATCATATTCCAGATTTTGAATTATTGCTAAAACTGCTTAAAGAAATGGGGGAGTACAATACAAATTTTTTGCAACTTTTCAAGAAGTCAAACTTTATCGACCAACTGAAAGCAAAACTCCCAAGTATAGCACAAAAAATATTAACTCAATCGTTAAATGCGTCATTGAAGAAAAGTTAGCAACATTACATGAATTGAGGACTATGTATGATTTAGAAGACGCGCTAATGCTTCAAGAGATAGTATTAGTCAATCGTAGTAATGAAGCCTACGAAATGGATAAAATCAAAAAGCAACAAAAGGGGAGGTAATTTATCTCCCTATAAAATCAGTACATGCAGGCGTATTTTTGTTTCCATATTTATTTTCTAGATAACTTACTGTGCAACCATCTTTAAAAAATTTACAATCATTACATACTTTTATATTTTCATTTGGTTTAGGTTCGGTCAAGTACAGTTGCTTAAAGTCATCATAATTTGGATTTTCATTTGAATAATTTATTTTATACCCTACACTAATCTCTTTGCCCGAAAACAAATCATTATTATCATTTACGCAAATATTTCCAATTATAACATTATCCTTTTCGTTGACCTTTGTCACAATCCCAATCTTTTTGTCTTTGTAGTACAATGGTGTATTTTCTTTTATTTCCATTTTATCTCCCTATAATCTTATTCATAAAACGCCCTACCACTTTACCGATAGCCCGCCTTAAAATTCTTTTACCTAGCTTTCCATTTTTCAAAGCCTTCATATCGTTAAAATATTTAAGTACTTTGTATATGTCATTTTGTTTCATAACTTAGCCTTTTAATTAAATATTGCACCGATTAGCAATATTACCAAGTTAATACATAAAATCTTAATAATACTTAAATTATATTTATTAGATTGCTGTATGCTTATTTTATCGCCAAGAAATAAACAAGCAATTACGCCTATGCCTAAAATAGAATTAAAAAAAACAATTAACACTATCATCTCTAATAAGTCATTCACAGATAATCCCTTTTTTTATTTAACTATAACACACAACTTTTATAAAATCAATATTTTTGCTATAATATGAAAATAAATTAACCAAGTAGTAACTAAAGGTAACACAATGATAGCAGAAGTATTTCAATTTGTCTTTGAGGGAGAAACAGAAAGTTTAGTCAAAGGCGAAAAAGAAGCCGAAAAACAAAACGAAAAACTCCAAAAAGGCTTAAAGAAAACCGACCAAATGGCTAACGACTTAGGAAGTGGCTTTTCTGATTTTATCGCAACTGCTGGAGGTGCTTTAGTAAGTATCTTGTCTCTTAGTGCATTAACGCAAGGTATCGCAGAAACTTCTGAATATGTAGATAACTTAGGCAAAACTGCTAGAATGTATGGAGAAAATGCGACACAACTTGCAGCCTATCAAGAACAAGTAGTAAAAGCAGGTGGAGACATTGGAAGCTTTCAAGGAGTAATTAAAAAACTCAATGGAGACTTTAACGAATTTGTAACTACTGGTACAACTGGAATTTTACCTTTTATGCAACGTCTAGGAATTGATATGGTAGACGCACAAGGAAAAGCTAGAAAAGTAACCGATATATTTCCAGAACTTGCAAGACAATTTGAGACTATGTCAAAGGCAGAGAGTGCAGGTATCGGGGAAAAGCTAGGGCTAGACGAAGGTACTATCACATTACTACAACAAGGAGAAGAAGGACTTAATAAGTTAATCGAAAAACAAAAAAGCCTATTTTCTATTACAGATGAACAAGTAAAAGTATTTGAAGATTTTAACGATAGTGTATCTGACACTAAAACAGCGTTTAGAGGAATGTTTGTACAACTAGGTAGTGATATACTTCCTATACTCCAATACTTTATGGAAAAATTACAAGGTGGAATAAGTTTTTTAACTACACACAAAGAGCTAGTAACTGGAATGTTTATAGCTTTAGGCACATCAATAACAGCTTATGCATTACCTGCGATTATTAAATTTGGAATTGCTACTGTTACAGCATTCGCACCATTTTATCTAATAGGTGGAATTATTGCAGGTATAGCAGTAGCAGTTGGATTACTATATGAGGATATAATGATATTCTTAGAGGGTGGAAATAGTGGCTTTGAGAAACTTTTAAAATGGCTTAGTTTTACAGATAAGGAAGTGCAGCAAGTAAGAGAAACATTTAGTAAGCTAGGCGAAGTAATTAGTGATGTCTTTAATTTTGCTATTGACTTACTAGGTGGATTCTTTAATTTAATAGGCACTATAGGAAAAGGTATTTTTAAAGCTTTTGAGCCTTTACTTTGGGTACTAGGAAAAGGTATAGTATTAGCTGTTGAAGGAGCAATTAAAGCAGTTAGTGGACTAGTAGATATTGCAAAAGGCATTGGTAAGTTTTTCGGCTTTGGTGGAGACGAAGAGAAAACAATAAATTTAAATGAAAATAAAAATATAACTACATCAAACTTAAATAGTGGAAGTCTAGAAGCAGAAACTAACGCACTAAAGGCAATGGCTTCAAGCCCTCTAAATAATATGACACCTAATATGATAACTAATCAAGGCTCTACTAGAAGTACTAACAATAGCGTTAAAGTAGACAAAATAGAAGTAGTAACACAAGCAACGGACGCAGATGGAATAGCCCTAGCAGTTGATAACTCACTTGCTAAACAAATGAAAAAAACTACTGCAACTTTTGAAGATGGAATACAAGGATAGCACATGGCACGAAGTGAAGAATTAATAGGGATATTCAATAATGATAACTTTGAACAGTTGTTTAATAATGCAAGTATTATGAGTGTAAGCGTAGAAGATAGCAGTCAAGTAATGTCACACCCTTTAGAAGATGGAAGCAAAACAAGCGACCATCAAGTTTTTGACCTTATTAGAATACAGATACCTATCATTTTAAGTAGTACCGATTTTGTATCAGTTTATCAAAGCATAGACAAAGGTTATAAAAACTCAACTTTATACACAATTCAAACCAAAGTATCTGTTTACAAAAATATGATTATTGACTCTAAGCCACACCAAGAAACAGTAGAAAGTGGTATAAGATTAGCTTTAAGTTTTACGCAATTTGACACTAAAAAAGCTAATGTATCAATTAACCCTAAGTATGCAAGTGATAGCAATACTTCAAACAGAGGTGTACAAAATGGTACGAGTGTAAGTGATGAAAAGAGAACATCAATTCTAGGGGGGTTAGTTTCGTGATACAAATACCTTTACAAGCAATACCAAATCAAAATTTAAAATATCAAGCAGAAGATGAGCTTTACGATATAACAATTAGAACTACTAAATACGCTACGCATATATCAATAAGTCGTGATGATGAAGCAATAATATCAAATCAAATACTTATTCCAAATAGTTTAGTTATGAGATATAACTATGATGTTACAAATGGTAATTTTATATTTGAATCTATGCAAGACAATTTGCCTGATTACAATAAGTTTGGTGTAACACAATTTTTATATTATGTAGATAATAGTGAGTTAGAGTAGAAATTAATCTACTCTTAGTTAAATAGCCAATAAATACCCACACCGATACCACATATACAAATAGTTAAAAAGGGTAATCCAAAAAAGCCTATAGTGCCAAATAAAGTATAATCAATAAAATCACTTAATGGTTTTTTATATGCTTTATACAAACCAATTATTAAGCCAATTAAAGCTATTACAAACAACAATTTAAAAAGCATTATATCAAAGTCACTATATTTCGGATATAAAGTGTTTATGCAACTAGCATATTCTTGTTTTTGTTCTGTTGTTGCTTTTGTATTATTAAAATTATTAACTAATGTCTGGCATTCTTGATTTTTAATTCTTGCTTGATTACTTGCTGTTATTGCTAAACTTGCTGATGCTATTGCTGCTGCTCCCATTATTTGTCCTTTTTGTTTAATCATAACACACAACTTTTACAAAATCAATAAAAATGATATAATATCATTAACAAATTTTAAATATGTTTCAAAGAGTAACAATATGATTGATAAAAGACTTTTAAAAGTTGAGATTGAAGTAGGCAACACACTTAGAACTTATACCGATTTAGACATATCTGCAAGTGGTAGCAAAGTATCTAATGAGATACCAAACGAATTTACAATACAAATAAGCAATTTATCTAAAAGCGTAAGAGATAAAATACTAACAGAAACAAATATTTTAGATAGAAATTTAAATAATAAAAAAGTAGCAGTATATGCAGGGCGTGAAAGCACGGGATATTCTTTAGTTTACAAAGGCGACATAAGACAAGCAACAATCACACAACCACCTGACATTAAACTTACATTGATTACATACACAGGAGATACTGCTAAATTTGAAACAGTTTCAAGAAGTGGTGGAGAATTAATTAAGTTATCTACACTAAGTAAACAAGTAGCAAATAGCTTAGGACTACAATTATTATTTCAAGCAACGGACAAGCAAATTGGTAGCTACAATTATACTGGAAGCAAAACCAAAGAGGTTGAAAATTTAAATAAAGTTGGTGGAGTAAATGCTTATATTGATGATGATACTTTAGTAGTTAGAAATAGAAACACACCTTTAATAGGTAGCACAATTACAGTTAATAAGAACAATGGACGAATAGGAATACCAACTGTAACAGAGCGTGGAGTTTCTTTTAAAATACTGTATGATAGTAGAATTAAGATAGGTAGTCAAGTAAACTTAACAAGTGAATTAAATGTTATTGCTACGGGGCAATGGGTAGTGTATAAATTAAGTTATGATCTACAAAATAGAAACACTAATTTTTATATCACAGTTGAAGCAACTAATTTAAAACTAAAGGGGGTGAGTAGAAATTAATCTACTCTATTACTTTAGATGTATTATCCCGTGTTGCTTTTCATATAATTCTACATACTCTTTTTTCGCCATATTTACATCTAAATATGTTCCATAGTTTTTATCATTATAGTCCATTATTTTAAATTTTCCACTTTTCATTTTGCATAGCCTTAAATTAAATTTTTGTTTAACAATTTTATATTTTTTATCAATTATTGAATTTGCTGCTTTTTCATAGTCTCCACCCATGCCTCTTAAAACTTCATTTAGATAATCTCTCATAATAATCCTTTTTTATTTTACTATACAATACAACTTTAATAAAATCAATAAAAATGATATAATATGTTCAATAAATTTTAAATATGCTACAAAAGGTAACTAAATGAGTGATTTTACAAGCACAGAAGAAAGCAACGAAGATAGTCTTCCTGGAATTATCAAAACAGCACTTGTTAAATTTCAACAAAACTTACAGATTAAATTACCTTGTGTTGTCACCAAAGTAGATAGAAATAAAAACCGTGTAAATGTTGTTCCTCTTATTAGGATAATAAAAACAGACGGTACAACAATAAAAAGAGCAGAGGTTCCTAGCATACCTATCAAAAATTTATCTACAAGAAATTACATTATTAACCTACCAATAGAAGTTGGTGACTATGGTTGGATAGAAACAAGCGATAGAGATATTTCTTTATTTTTGCAAACTTATCAAGAGAGCAAACCAAACACTTTAAGAAAAAACGACTTTGCAGACGCTACCTTTTTTCCTGATACAATTAATCATAATAATTGGGATATTGCATCAGAGGACGCTAATAATTTAGTTATACAATATAAAGGCAACTCCACTAAAATAAGCATAGGCGAAAACAAAATCATACTACAAGCTGAAACGATTGAGCAAAGAGCAACTAATCACATATTTACTAATGGAACAATTAAACATGATGGAGCAAGTATAGACAAAACTCATGTACATTTACAAAATGATGGTAACGACGCAGGTGGTGGAGTTAATACCACAGCACCAACAAATTAAGGATACAAAATGTTAACATTAGCAAAAAACGAAAACAAAGATTTATATTTAGACAAAACGGGCAATATTGCATTAAGTGAAGATTTACAAGCGTGCATTGAAGCGTGCGAATGTGCAGTATCAACTATGTTAAAAGAACAAATATACCAACAAGATGAAGGTGTGCCTAATTTTGATTTAATTTGGAGTGGAGTACCCAATTATGCACAAGCAGAAATAGCTATTAGGAACATATTAGAAACAGTTGAAAATGTAGAAGAAGTATTAAATTTTTCTTATAGTGTTGAAAATGGTAACACTTTTAGCTATAATGCTATTATTAAAACTACTTTTGGAATTGGAGAGGTGTATAGTGGCTTATGATTACATTGATGAGACTGGTATTATAATTGCTGATACATCAGAAATAAAAGAAGAAGTAGCACAAGAATACAAAGACACTTTTGGAGATGACTTAGTAACAGATAATGGAAGTCCTGCAAGTGTCTTAATTACTGCTGAAACTACCTCAAGAAAAAACCTACAAGAAACAGCAGCACTATTTGCTAACCAAATTAACCCTGATTTAGCAGGTGGCATTTTCTTAGACGCTATAGGCTCACTTACTAATTTCCAAAGAAGACAAGCAACTAGCACAACAGTAACTGCAACTATTACGGGTGTAGTGGGTACAGTTATTCCGGAAGGTAGCGTAGCAACAACAACTAATGAAGATAGATTTATTAGTACGCAAGAAGTTACAATACCTGCAGGCAACACAATTGATGTTCCTTTCCAAAGTGAAGAAAAGGGAAATATCCCTTGCCTTAGTGGAACACTAATTAATATTGCAGATGGTGGAGTATTAGGTTGGGAAACTATTACTAACAATGATAATGGAGTAGTAGGATTAGTAACTCAAAATGACCCCGAAGCTAGAGTCGATAGAAAGCTTACTTTGGCTAACGGTGCTAAGGCTTTACCTTTTGCTATTACAAGTGGCCTATATTTGCTAGATGATGTAAAGTCATTAAAGTTTAGAGAAAATTTTGAAGATATAACAAAGGTTATTGACGGTGTAACAATGGTTAGAAATTCTATTTATGTGTGCGTTGATGGTGGAACTAATACAGAAATAGCAAATGCTCTCTATGCTTATAAAACTTTAGGAGCTAGTTATAATAATGGTGCAAGTGCAGACCCACAAGAAGTTACAATAATTACACCTGATACGGAACAAGACTACACAGTTAAGTTTGACAGACCAGATATAATTAATATTAAAATAAAAATCACAGTAAAAGCCGAAGCGAGTGCAACAGACCAAACACAAAACATTAAAGATTCCATTCTAGCTTATGCAAATTCAAATATAAGAACAGAAGGCTTTAAAGTTGGAAATGATGTATCACCTACTGAAATTGCTTCAAATGTAGCTTACTCTACTTCTTATTTTGTTTCAGATTGTCAAGTTACGAAACAAAGTATTGATGTCTTTCAAAGAGAAACAATTGATATTGAATTATGGGAAAAAGCACAAACTTCATTAAGTTTAATAGAGGTTGTTCTAGTATGAGTAAAATACAAGATTTTGACTTATCAGTAAATATTTTAGAAGCTATTTTATGGCAATACAATGAAGCTGAAAATTTAGTAAATCTTATACAGAAAAAAAATAATTGGTATGATGAAAACATAATACAGTTTTTAGAACAATGGTATTATGATGTTTTTAATGTAGATACCGCAACAGATTTTGGCTTAAGCGTTTGGGCTAAAATTTTAAATGTAAACTTTTCCAAACAAATTCCAGAAAGAGCAGATAATAAACTTTTTGGATTCGGAGAGTTTAGACAAAACTTTTCTAATGGTAATTTTAAGCCACCTAAAGACGAAACATATCAATTAAGTTTAGACCAAAAAAGATTAATAATTAAACTTACATATCAAAAGTATCATATATTGCCTAGTGTACCTGAAATAAACAAAGTAATAAGAGCTTTAATAAATAAAGATAGCTATATAGTTGATGGCTTAGATATGACACAAAATTTAATTATATTTAAAGAACAAATTCCACGAAGCGTTGATTTTATTTTAAATAACTTTGATGTACTGCCTAGACCAGCAGGAGTCGGGATAAAAACACAAGTTATAACGGGTCGTGAATTTGGTTTTGGCGAGTTTAGAAACAACTTTAATTCAAGTGCCTTTTTTGGCAAAAATATATAAGGAGTAATATATGGCAGGTTATTTTGAAAAACCTTTTGCAGAAACTGGGCTAAAGACTGCAATACCAGTTGATACAACAGTAGACGGAAGCGTATCTTATGAGCAAGGGTATGGAACAGATTACGAAATAGACCCCGTAGCAGATCCAGTAAATGCTAAATATCCGGGGCTTAGAGATTTTAATCAACTTTTCTTTAAAATTTCAAGCAATATAAAAGAATGGCAAGAGCAAACATTTCCAGCATGGATATCAGACAAGGGAGACGGTAGCCCTTTTTCTTATTCAAAAGACGCTATTGTAACTTATACAGATGGTAGAGCGTATGTTTCTTTAGTTGATTTAAACACAGGAGAGCCTACGGTAGATACTTCAAACTGGAAATTATTTGAAGATTTTGGAAGTATAAATATTAATAGTTTAGACCCAAAAACAACGCCAGTTGATGCTGACGAATTAGTTTTATCTGATAGCGAAGATAGCAATCTTTTAAAGAAATTAACTTTTGCTAATTTAAAGGCAACACTAGATAGCACATGGGTTGCAAACGATGAAAGAGCAAAAACAGCACTAAATGCAAGTGGTTCAGCCCCTATATATGCTTGTAGGGCTTGGGTGAACTTTAACGGTACTGGAATAGTTGCTATTAGGGAAAGTGGGAATGTTAGTAGTATTACAGATAACGGTACCGGAACGTATGCAATAAATTTAATTGAAAGCATGGAAGATACTAATTATACAATTACAGGATCTTCTGATATATCTGCTACTACTCAAAGTCTGTTTTCTCCAGATGTTTCAAGTAACAATACTGTTTCCACTTGTAACATTGTAACAGGTTCAGCGGGTGGGCTAGTAGACGCTGAATATGTATGTGTCAATATAATTAGATAAAAGGATAATATTGTGAGAATAATATATAAAAATAAAGACAATTCAATAGGTGTATTGATACCAACACAAGAGGCTCTAAGTTTTGCAACCATAGAACAAATAGCTGAGAAAGATGTACCATTTCAGTTGCCTTACAAAATAGTATCAGATAATGATATTCCAACTGATAGAACTTATCGTGATGCTTGGGAATGGGATAACTCAATTGCGCCAGATGGTTTTGGTGGAGAGTCAAACGAGTTTGATTCAGAGTTATTAGCTAAATATTATAAAACAAAGGAAATATCTGATGATTAAAATTGACAAGAATAAACAACAAGAAATAGATAAAAAACATGAGAAAGAATATGGGGTTATATACACTCTTAATGGTATAGATTATCAAATACCTTTTATGAAAGATGATGCAGATGGCGTTGCTTTTGTTTCAACTGCTTTTGAAAAGAGTTTTTATACTAAAACAATTTTAAAATTTTCTAATAATACTGAAATGTCTATTTCATCTGATGAGTTTACAGCATTTGAAGAATGGTTTTACAACAAAAGAAACTCATTTTTTGTAATCGAATAATAATGACAGAATCACAGCAATTAAAAGATGAAAGAAAAAATTTAGTGTAAGGTAAGTATAGTGGCTAATGAAGAAGAAATAATAAAACTGCTTAAAGGAATAAGGGAAGATACGAAGATAATCCCTATCCTTGAAAATGAAGTAAAAAGACTTAAAAAACTTGAAGAAGATTTTGAGTCTAAAACTATTCATACAGTAGAAAACAATAACTCATTAGCCGAATACTTTAAAAAGCTAAGCAAAGAAGTAACAATAACTTATCTAACAAGTGATGATGCTAGACAATCTCTGATAACTACCATTAAAGAGATATTTGTCAGAGAACTAAATCTTAGGCTAGTAAAAATATTAGCATGGCAGGCAAGTATATTTACAGCTTTATTTATTGCATACGCTAAATTATGGATAGAGTGATGAAAGATTTAAATATACTAATTGTTGAAGATGAAGCTATAATAAATCTATATTTATCAAAAACTTTAAAGTTGTTTTACACAAATGTCTATATTTCAACAAATGGATATGAAGCTAGAGATATTATTGAAAACAATACTATCGATGTAGTAATCACAGATATCAATATGCCTAAAATAGATGGCTTTGGTACGGGTGCAGATTTAATAGAATATATTATATCTGTTAAGCACATTAAAGTTATACCTATTGTCATAGTGAGTGCATATAATAATATATGTTGCAAATATAAAGAAGTGGACTGCGTTGAAGTTATAAATAAGCCAATAAATAGTATATACAGAGTAATTGAAGCTATTGAAAAAGTTTATAATGATAAGAAAAAAAACTTATGTGTAGATGAAGCTTTTTGCAAACTGAAAGAAGTTAATAAAAAAATAAATGATATACTAGATAAAATTAACGAGGCTTAAAATGAAAACATTACATATAAGAACTATTATTATATCAATACTAAATGCTTTGCTGTATGCAATATTGTTTATTAGCTTTTCAGTATCTACTAATACGGATATGAGAACAAACACAAGACCACCTCAACGACAAACAAGAAGGGAGACAAATATAAATGATTAAATATTTAAGATACATACTTATTATAGGCTGGATACTACCTAGAAAGATAATAGGGTTAGTCTTATTCTTTTTTGCATTGCCTTTTGGAAGATGGGCTAACAATACAGTTTTTAACTATGTATTAGAAAACGATATTTACTTACCTAGATTATTGGAAAGACCAATTAGTAAACTGCATAGATTTACTTTCAAAGGCAAAGATATTTACGGATACAGAATTGATCTATACCATCACACAAAAGATGGAGGATATATTAAATACAAGAAAGTATCTAAATTGCAATACTACATAGCTGTTTTTATTTGGGGTTGGTTGGATAATGACTCAAACTATTACACTACTGATTTGGGCTTTATGGAAAAAGTTGTAATAGGTAGGCATTTTAGTTGGCTGCCTAAAATTGCTAAAAATCAAGTTCAAAAAGAAGTAGATAGATTAAAAGTTAAGGGGCAATACGGAAACTCTTTTGATTTAGGGGATTACAGAAAATTTGAGTTTTATTGGCTATCATCTACTTTATGGCTAATTAGAAATACTGCTTATAACTGGAAATACTTACTACATGAAGTGAGAGAAGATAGCAAATATAGTTTTTATAAACAGATTAATATTTTTGGTTTTATTACGCATTGGGGATTTATTCCTTATAGTAATACAAAGAGAAAAGGTCGGCTAGTTTATGGAACTAAGTATTTTAAATACATAGATAAGGAGTAAAGTATGTGGGGAGCAATTAAAAGCATATTTGGAATAGTAGCTAATCCGATAACAGAAATTACTAAAGAATTAATAGACACGCCCTTAGAAAAAGCACAAGCACAAGTTTTAAAGGTTAAAGCCCTTGACCCTAACGGACAAATGAGAAGGGATATAAGCAGAACAGTAACTCATTTATATAAGCTATATATTTATACTGCAATGATTTTATTTTTAGTTCAATCGTTTGATTTAGGAAATCAAGAACAAATAGCACAAGCAATAAATAAAATGGTAGAACTTTTTTTACCTATAACAGGAATGTTCACAGCAATAGTTAGTGCATCGTTTGGAACAAATATTTCCAACAACTGGAAAGAAACAAAAATAAAGGATAGCTAATGCAATCAAGAAAAATAGACTCTATTATTATTCATTGTTCGGACTCTCCACAAGGTAGAGGAGATGATGTCAATACAATTAGACAATGGCACTTAGAAAGAGGTTGGAATGATATAGGCTATCACTATGTTATCCTAGAAGATGGCACAATTCAAGTAGGCAGAGATTTAAATAAAAGTGGCGCCCATGCAAAAGGTCATAATTCAAATTCAATAGGTATATGTCTTATAGGCAAAGATACATTTACTGAAAAACAATTTGATTCACTATCATATTTAACTAAAGGCTTGAAGTATCAATTTAGTATATATAGTAAAAACATAGTAGGTCACTATAAAGTATCTTCTAAGACTTGTCCTAATTTTGATGTAGACAAATACAAAGAAGAATACTCAATTTAATAAGGGTAGTCTAGTACTACCCCATAAGCTAAAAGCCCTAAAAATAAAAGTGCTGCAATTATCATCTTTTCAAACATATTAATCCTTTTTTATTTAATTCTAACCTACACGCTAATAAAAGTCAATATTGTTTTTAATTTTATCAATTTATTTTTAAATGTGTTTCAAAAAGTATCATTTCTTAAACTTTTTATAAAATTTATTTAAAATATATTTACATTATTTGATTTTATTGTTATAGTAAAATAAAAAAGAGATAACATGAACTATAAGAAAACAATAGCAATAAGTGATTATTTTGAAAAGGCTTATCAAGATAAAGACTTAATAGCAATCGCAAACAATATTATTCTAGCTAAATCAATTATGCGTGATGATTGGTATTTAATTAACTATATATCACATGAGAAGCACAAATTGAGCAAAGATGAAGCTAACATGATATTCAGAGACTATTTAAATCAAATAGTTTATTGCGTGGATAATCCACAATTAAATTTAGGATTAAAGGATAAGTGATGGAATGGCAAGACGTAACAGCAAAGAGAGACAAAAAAGTGACTTATAGCAATACATCAGGTTTAAGATTTATAATGATTACTACGAAAGAGTTAAAAGGTAAAGTTAACGGTAAAAAATTTACTAGAAAATCAATTTTAAAAGTACAAAAATTTTAAAGGATAAGTGATGAGAGAAATTAAGTTTAAATATTTATTTGAGGATATAAAAGAAGATGGAAGAAATATTATTAAGCAAATATATACTCTAAAACAAATAGAACAAAATGAGATTATTTATGATAAAGATATTCTTATAGCAAAAACACAATACACAGGTTTAAAAGACAAAAACAATGTTGAGATTTATGAGGGTGATATTGTTACTCACGAAGATTTTAAAGAACTTAGTGAAGTAACTTTTGAAAGAGGTTGTTTTAGAATACATAATTTTACTATTGCTAATTTTGAAGCAATACACCATATGGGAAAAATTGAAGTTATTGGAAACATTCACGAAAACCAAGAATTGCTAGAATAAGCTCACTTTAACTTTTCTATTGCTATACTTTACTTTTAAAAACTTAGCAAGGAAAATTTTTAGTAGCATTACCCTTTGGCTTAACTAAAGGGATTGAGCTTTTTATAGATACACTTATTAGCAGTTTTCTACTTGGCGGTGGCTTTCTCTGTGAAATTTGTATCTATAAGAGGCTTAAAAGAAGTAAGACCATCGCCAACTAATCTACTTCAACATATTTTAAGAACTCAAATTTAAAAACCGTTGGTAACAAAGGTAAGTTATGAATTTTTTAGTCGGTTCAAGGAATTGTACAAAATGCAAAAAGTTAAAACCTTTATCTGAATTTAAAACAGATAGAAAAGGTAAATATGGTAAGTCAGCAAGATGTAAAACTTGTATACAGTCTTATAATAGAAGTGAGTCAAGAGTGATTATGTATATTTACTCTCATCAAAAAGATGCTGCTAAGAAAAAAGGATATCCTTTGCCAGAATATACTAGGCAAGAACTAAGCGACTGGTTATATAAAAATGGTTTTAAAGAAAAATATGACAACTGGGTAAAAAGCAATTATGACAAAAAACTTTATCCAAGTGTTGATAGGATAGATAATTACAAGACATATTCTTTAGATAATATAAGATTATTGACCTTTTATGAAAATCATAAAAACTTTAGCGAAGATATAAAAAATGCTGTAAATAAGGGTCAAGAAAGATGCAAGACTGTTTACCAGTATGCTAAGGATAATAAACTTGTTGGTGTGTATCATTCAACTATGGAAGCAAAAAGAAAGACAAATATTTTTCATATTTCCTCTTGTGCAAGAGGAAAAAGAAAATATGCTGGACAGCATAAATGGTCTTATTGGGCTAGTGCGTCAGACCTTGAAAGAGCAGGATATATTATTAAAAGAAAAATGATTAAATTTAGTGGTGGATATGTTGCTGAATATAGTTTAGGAGGTATCAAATAATGAACACTCTTAGAAATACATTAAAGCAAAGATATAGCCAAATACCTAACGAATTAATAACAGACCTAAACTTATGTAATGGAAGCCTTAGAGTGCTTTTATATTTGTTTACTAAGCCAGATGATTGGAATGTGTATAATAAGGATATTTGTAAACAATTAAATATAAGCGAACAGACTTTAACTAAATATTGGAAAACTCTTTTAGCTAGTGGTTGGCTGAAAAGAGAAAAGTCAAGAAATAAAGATGGAAAGCTAACAGGTGGTTATACTTACCTAATAGGTAACTTTTCCATATCTATAAAAAGTACCGAACAGGTAAAAAGTATAGAGCATAGTAATAATAAACCTATTAACAAAAAAGAAACTAATACTAATGGTAAAACCGATTATGATGTTTTCTCTTATATGTGGAATGAATATGCAAATAAAACGAATAAAAGCAAAGTTCTTAAAATTACATCTAAAAGAAAAGAAAAGATAAGGACTAGATGTAGTGAAGTAAAAGATTTTAAATCAGTTTTTAAAGTAGCAATAGATAAGGCAAGTAAAAGTTCTTTTTTAAGTAAAGGTAAATTCTTTGATTTTGATTGGCTAATAGCTAATGATACAAATATAATTAAAGTTATAGAAGATAAGTACAAAGATAAAGAATATGAATACTAATCACACAATACAAAGACATCACATAGAGACTCTTATACTAATAAGCTTTTTAAATCAAGATAAGAGCAATGAAATAGACCAAATGGAGTTTAGAGAGTATAGACTACCTTTTGAACTATTTAAGGCGAATAAGACATATAAGCTTGTCGCTAAAGCTATAAGAAACTTACAAGATGAAAACAAACCGATTGATGAGGTAACAGTAATTAGTTACATTACGAAACATATTGAAATAAATCAGCATGAATACTTAGAGCTTTTATCTCATGTTGGTTGTACTTTTGATACTATGATTTTATATCTTGATTATTTAAGAGAGATAGACGAAGAAGAAAAGAAAAGAGAATTGTTAAGGAGTGTGATTTGAATTTTACCTACAAATGGAATTTAAAAGATTTAGAAAAAGTTAAGCCAAATGGCTATAAAGTGTTTAGTTGTTTTGCAGGCGGTGGAGGTAGTAGCCAAGGCTACAAAATGGCTGGATATGAAGTTATAGGGTGTAATGAAATTGACCCACGACAAATGGAAATATACAAGCATAATTTAAAACCTAAATACAGTTATTTAGAAGACATTAGAACATTTAGGCTTAGAGAAGATTTACCTAAAGAATTGTTTGAATTAGATATTTTAGATGCTTCATTTCCTTGTAGCTTATTTTCAACTGCTAATTTAAAAGCAGATGATAAAAAAGGCAAAGAAGTTAAATTTAGAGAGGGTCAATCAAAACAGACACTTGATGACTTAGCTTTTGAAACAATAAAGTTAGTTGATAAAATCAAACCTAAAATATGTGTTTTTGAAAATGTAAAGGGATTACTACAAGAAAAAAATAAATGGTATGTTGAGCAAATATATTCTCAATTTGATAAAATAGGATACAGAATTTGCCATCATTTAATTAATTGTGCAGACTTAGGAGTTCCGCAAAAAAGGCAAAGAGTTTTTTTCTTTGCTGTTAGAAATGACATTAATGTACCTACTGCGGATATCTTCGGGTGTGAGCCTTATTTAAATTTGGATATTAAAGAGAAACATATTACTTTAGGCATGATAGATAAAGACAATAAAGGAAAGAAACCGACTCAATTTACATTGGATATGCTAAAGCATTATAAAAAAGGAGATAGCAGCCTTGGAGATATTAGACAAAGATTAGAAAATAAATCAACAGGCTTTCAAACTTATATAGTGACTAATAGTGATATATGTAACACATTAAGGGCAGGAAGTAATGATTTTATACAAATAGATGAAAACAATAAAAACTTATCAGACTATGAGCTTTTACAGATTGGTAGTTGGTCACAAGATTATGACTTCAAATCTCAAAAAGTTATTTATGTTTTAGGAATGAGTGTTCCACCTTTAGCAATGTATAGAATATCTAAAGAAATAGAAAAACAATGGTTAAATAGGGCTTAAAATGATAGAAGATTTACAAAAAGAAATTAAGCAATTAAAGTTTAATGTAAAAAGAGAACCAAATATAAATAAGCAGATTGAGTTACAAAAGACACTTTATAGAAAAAAACTTGAATTACTAGACCTAATCCATGAAAAAGACAAGGCAAGAGCAGGGATAACAGCAAGAGAGCTAATAAACAGAGTTGATAATATGCCTAAAGTACCAAAGTATGAAACGGGCATAGCTAAGATTGATGCTTCTTTTTTAGGTGGATTTGAGACTGGATTATTTATTAACCTTGCTGCTGAAAGTTCTGTGGGCAAAACGACTCTATTATGTAATTTATTAGCAAATATCGCAGAGGGCAGAAGAACAGTATTTTTCAACTTTGAAATGGGAGATAGACTATTTGTCAAAAAGCTTAAAGAATTAAACTTGAATGATACTCAATTAGATAATATGATTATAGATAGCGATACAAATAAGCTAGAAGATTTAATTATGGAAATTGAATTGTACGCAGAGGAAGGCATTAAATTTTTTGGGATAGACTCTAAAATGAAGATTTATTCTACAAGTGGAGAAAAAGAGTATCAGCAAATATCTAACATGAGTAAAGAACTTGCAAGACTTGCAGCTAGAAAAGATATTATTATTATTCTTATTAACCAAATGAACGAAGAAGATATTAAAAACAAGAGACTAGCTTTAAAAGGAAGTGGAGACCAAAAGTATGATAGTGATATTTTACTGTTTATGGTAAAAGATGAGCAAGGCAATAGAAAACTGATCTGTACTAAAAATAGAATGAACGACAGGCTATTTAGCATTGATTTGACTATTGATGATTACAGAAGTGCTAATAAGCCTATTGAAACAGAATTTGTTAGTGATAGCAATTTATATATGGCTAATATGCTTTGATAGTTACCTAAAGTAACACAAAATAAAATTAATGAAAGAATTTATCAATATTTATTTACAATGATAGAAATTTGATGTTATAGTTCTTTTGTCGAGGTAGTAGACGACTTGAAAACTAGAGGGAATAGTAACCCTTCTTTTAAAAGGAAAACAATGAAAGAGTGTAGAAGTTGTTTAGATCTTAAAGAAGAAAGCGAATTTTATATAACAAGTAAATTCGCAGATGGCAAGTATCGTGATAGTGTATGCAAGAAATGTAGAAACATTATGAGGTATCAGAAAAAGCCCACTAAAGAAGAAAAAATTAAAAAGTGGTGTGAAAGACTTGAAAAAGTTTGGAATATGGGTGAATGGCTAAAAAGTAAAAAATGAAGAATAAACAAGAAATTAAAGTATTTGATTGCATTAAATGCAGAAGTTCTGTTAAAATAAACAATAAGCTTTATTGTAGAACAAAATTAAAAGATATGAATATTTTAAGTGACTATGCTTTAGTAAATAAAGTTAATGATTGCATATGGTACAAGGAGAAAAAATGGAAAATATCTTAAATATTCCAACAGGGAAAAGAACTAATTTAAGGGCTGCTCTTAGGAGATGGGAAGTGGATTATAACTACAAAGAGGTTATAATAAAAAGAATTGATGGAGTAAAAAGAAAATTTGTAGTTGCAGATATTACGGAAGATATTATATGCAAGTGCATAGACAAAATAAAAAGCCACAGCAATAAAAGAGCTGATGGAACTTGCAAGTTGATAGAAAATAAAACAACTATTAGATTTTTAAAAGAAATATTAAACACATACTACAAGGAAAAAAATGAATAAATACATAGAACAAGTAAATAACGGTAAAGACTCACAAGTCGTTATACTAGAAATGTATGGCGAAATGGAAAGTCTAAGAAAACAGCTAGTTGATAAAGCTAACGAATGTCAAGTTATTGTTTTTGAGTTAGAGGACAAAATCGATAAACTTCAAAAAGAGAATAAGTTTTTGAAAAGCAGAATTGACAAAATAAGGGAGGTTGAGAATGATAACTAAAAAAAGAGTAGATGAAATTCTATCACAAGAAAGAACCAATAAAGATTGGAACAAGTTACTGGATAGTGCTAAAGTTGCAGATTATGAAAGTATGGACTTAAAAGACTACTTTATTAAAGCAATTGGAATAAAATTGCATGGTGCAGATTATAAAAATCAAATGCTATTAAGAGAAATTGAAGAATGTAGCGCAGACATAGAGGATATTAATTAAAATGTTTACAAAAGAGCAACAACTTAGCAAAAAGAAAAAGCCAAGAAAAAAGAAATGCAAAAACTGTAATGATTGGTTTACACCTGAAAGAGAAATGCAGACAACTTGCGGCATACCTTGCGCTATTGCTTACGCTAATAAAGATAATGTTAAACAAAAAGAAATTAACAAGCAAAAGAGAGAGTTTAGACAAAGTGACAAAACTATTTTAAAAGAAAAAGTTCAAAAGTTAGCCAATAAATATGGAAGGCTAAGAGAATTTTCAAGAGGCAACGTTTTTTGTGTGACTTGCGGTGCTAAAAATGTAAAATTTGATGGGGGGCATTTTCTACCAACATCAACATATCCATCTATAAGATATTATACTTTACAAATAAATCCACAATGTGTAAATTGCAATCAATATAATGGGGGAAAGCCTAAAGAGTATAGAGAATATATGATTAAAAGATTTGGATTAAAAAAAGTTGAAGATTTAGAAGCGCAACACAGAGTAAGTAGAAAATATACTGTTGAATATTACCAAAAATATTTAAGAGTTATGAGCAAGAGACTTAAAAAATACAACTCAATATAAGTAACTATATGTAACACCAAACAAAAATAAATCAAAGCTTTATACTTTTTTATTGACTTTGACTAAATAGTATTCTACAATTAAATAAAACAAAAAGGAAAGAAAATGGAACACAACGAATACAGACAAGTACAAGAAGAAAATAAGCAAGAGCAAGACAGACAAGAGTATCAAGACTTGCTAGATGAATTTGAGGGTGGTTTACAAGATGTATTAATTCAAGCTAACAAAGATGGAATAGTATTAGATGATATTTTATCTACTATTAAAAAAATGGTTGAAGATACACAAGATATTAAGATTAAGATTGAAAGGGTTTAAGATGAGCAATGAAGAAAAAGAGTATTTTAAAAAGCACGGTCTAGGGTGGTTAATCTACCCAGATACAAAGGAAAAGTAAATGAAAACAAGTGAAAAAATAAACGAACTAAGTTCAAGTTTAATACAGTTGCAATCAGAATTAAACAACATAGGTAAAGACTCTAAGGGTTATGGTTATAACTATACATCACTAGAAAAGCTTTTAGATTATGTAAGACCTTTAATGTCTAAGCATAATTTAGGCGTAATTCAAACCCCAACAAATATTGATAATAGAATTGGTGTAACTACTAGATTGATTCATAAGTCAGGGCAATTTATAGAAGATACTCTACTTATGGATAAATCTAATTTAGCAAAAATGAATGATTATCAAGTAGCAGGAAGTATAATTACATATTTTAGAAGATATGCAGTTAGTTCAATTTTAGGAATAGCAAGTGATGAGGATACAGATGTAAACATTCCAAAAGAGCAACCACAAGTGCAACAACCAGTATTAATTAATGAAGGTCAAGTTATGAGCCTTGAAGGTTTAATCCAGAAATCAGGAGCAGATAGAGAGAAGTTTTTAAACGCTTACAAACTAAACAGATTAGAGGATATGCCTATAAACTTATTTGAGAACGCCCTAAAAGCTTTAAATAAAAAATTAGAGGGAAAGTAAAGAGTGTTTACCTATGCAGTATTTACAAGTGTGTTAAGTATTGTGTGGGTAATAAATTTAAATGCGAAATAATGCAAAAGGAAAGAAATGAAAGTGTTTGAAATAATGCAATTAAAAGCAAGGATTGAAGAGTTAGAAAATGAATTCAATGAAGAGACGGGAGAGTTTATAGACAACTCTAAAAAAATTAAAAGTCTAATTGATATTCTAGATGATGAAAAAGAAAACAAATTAAAAGCAATTCAACATATTATCGAACAAAAGAAAAAACATATTGAAATAAATAAAAATGAAATTAAACAAATTCAGTCATTTAATAAACAAGAACAAAACAATATTATTGCATTAAATGACTTGTTGGGCTTATTATTAGATGGTGAAAAAGTTGCAACAAATACTGGTAGTTTTTATTATGCTAAAGAGTCTCTGTTTATAAAAGATGAAAACATATTTAAGCAAAACAATCCAGCTTATTTAAAAGAGAAAACATATACAACTAAAGAAATAGATAAGGCAAAGGTAATGGAGGATATAGACAAGTTAAAGGGTGCGACTTTAAGAAAAGGAGTAATTTTTAGAGCAAAAAAACAAAATGATAATATCAACTAAATTTCAAGGCAATCTATTTGGAAATTTTGTAAAAGATTTATATGATAATAACTCGTTTCTTAAAATTCCATTTTTAACATGGGAGGACGGGAGCGAGTTAATTATCACAAAATACAATGAGTACAATGATAGTGATACTCTAAGATGGTATTTAAAAATCTTTGATACTAAATACCCTAAACACGAAAACGGTGAGCCTTACAGTTTTAAAGATGTGGACAGTAAGACTTTAACAGACCATTTAGAATATTATCGCCTGGTTCTTGCACATAACAGCAAGAGCTTTAAAAGTGATTTACAAGAGTGGGATAGATTAATAAAACAATATAATAGATAAGGATAAGAAAATGGACTTAGTAAATATAGCAGAAATAAACAGATGGGTACTTTTAATCCTAATGGCAGTAACTATTTTTTGGGTTTTTAGAATGAATAATTTAAATGACAAAAGAATAGATATTGCTAAAATAGAATTAGAAAATAAAAAAATGGAAGCCACTCTAAAAAGAAAACAGATAAAAGAACAAGATTTAGTAAATGATATAAGAAGAAAACAATTAAAACAACTAGAAGAAGGAAATTAAAATGTATAATGAATTAACGGTACTAGGAAATTTAACAAGAGATATTGAGCTGAGATATACGCCTAACGGTTCAGCACTAGCAAAAGGAGCAATTGCTACAAGTCACAAATACAAAACACAATCAGGCGAACAAAAAGAAGAAGTTTGTTTTTTAGATTTCAGTATTTTTGGAAAAAGTGCAGAAGTTGCTAATCAGTATTTAAAAAAAGGCTCTAAAGTTTTACTAGTTGGTAGATTAGTATTTGAACAATGGACTACGCAATCAGGAGAAAACAGAAGTAAGCACTCTTTAAGAGTAGATACTATGAAAATGTTAGACAACAAACAAGATAACCAATCTAACAATTATCAACCACAAGTGCAACAAAGCCAATACACACAGCCAGTACAAAACCAACAAGGGGCATATCCTGCAATAGATATTGATGATTCAGAAATACCATTTAATAAGATTAATAAAACTTTATCAATGGTGATTTAGCATGAGCAAAGATACACAAATCGGGGGAAATCATTACCAAAAGATGAAGATACAACCTATTGATTTTATACTAAAAAATAATATTGGTTTTTGTGAAGCAAATGTTATTAAGTATGTATGCAGACATCAAAGCAAAAACGGTATCGAAGATCTAAAAAAGGCTAAACATTACATAGAGCTTTTAATCGAAGAATTAGAAAATGATAACTAAGTATTTAAAAATGTAACTTAAAGTAACCAATCGTAAGAAATATTTAAAAAATTAACTATTTTTATTTACTTCCTGGTTGGTTGCTGATAAGATTAAATAAAAAAAGGAAACTAGATGATAATTAAAATAACTACAAAACTAGGAACAAAAGAAATTAGCCTGCAAGGAGTTAAAATCTCTTTAACTGATTTGAAAATAGGAGAAGATATTTTTTTTAAAGATATATTGGAAATATCTTTTAACGAAAATGATTTTATTATGCAAATGGTAGATGCAATTAAAGACTGTTGTATCTTGACCTATCAAGAGTTTGGCAACGAAATAGAATTGTCTACATACAAGTCAAACAACTTACCAGATGATTTTATAGAATCATTTAGAAATATGGTATAAAGGGTAGCAAATGAAAAGATTTTTATTACCATTATTAATCATAGTGTTAGGTTTTGCATTGCCTTATTATTGGGATTCAATTACAGATGAAAAAGTTAAACTTGCAGGCTATGTTCTTTGCAATATTGTAGGGTTATCTTCTGGACTAATTATTATTGGATTAGGAGGAAACAAAAATGACTAAATTACAATCACTATCGGAAGAAAATAAAAGCCTTTATAGATTAATTGAAATTCTTAAAGAGCAAAGAGAAATTGAGATTAACGAAAAGTATGAGCTAAGAGACAAAATTACAATTCTAGAAACCAGCATAAGACAATTGCAAAATGACTTGAATTGTGCAGTAGAAAAGAATGAAAAGTTAGAGAGTGATATTAGCAATGCAACTGAAAGAATGAAAGGCTTTTTAGAGTCTGTTAATGTTGATAAAATAAAACAGTATCAAGATGGTACTTTAGATGCTAGAGGGTAGTAAGATGTTAGAAAAAGGATTTTCGTTATGGCTACTTGTTGGCATAGTTTATTGCTGGATAATATATGGAGTGTCAATTGTAGCAGACATATATCTTACTTTTATGTTTGGGCTAACATTAACGCTTCTATGGTTTGCACTTATTCCATATTTTGCCAAAATAGATTAAAAGGATAACAATGTTAAATGAAGTATTAAGACTAATAAACGCAAACAAGCGTAAAGAAAAGAAGAACAAAAAAGAAATGCCTAAAGTGATTAAAGAGTTTAGGTTATACAATTTTAAATATAATGATAAGGATAAGTGATGGAAAAAATTTTAGAAAAATTAGAAAAGTGGAGAAAAGAAAGAGGTCTTGATAGAACACAAGGTTTTGAGTTTGATTTAAATACTCAAATGAGTTTTTTCTTTGAAGAAATAGGAGTAGAGTTTTTAAGGGCTAAAACAGAAGAAGAAAAGATAGATGCTTATTGTGATACTATTATTTTTGCAATTAATGGATCTTCTTTGTTGGGTTATATTCCTATATGGCTAGAAAATGCAAATATGAGTTTTAAATCTATTTTGCTAAAAGCTTATTTAATGTTAGATAGTGAAACAGCAACAGAATTTGATTATTCTCTTATTTTTACTATTTGTAAAGATAATATTATTGAACTAGGATATGACTTTAATATGTGCATGGACGAAACTTTAAAAGAGATTGAGTCAAGAACTGGGGCTATTAATTCAGAAACTGGAAAATGGGAAAAGTTTAAAACAGATGAAGCTAAAGC
>Ga0193951_1000067_pt1 | contig 41847 bp, 77 predicted proteins | sample BB_2_MG_FD_140370 | JGI IMG/M metagenome (GOLD analysis project Ga0193951, IMG submission 140370) | Microbial mat bacterial communities from the Broadkill River, Lewes, Delaware, United States - BB_2_MG | ecosystem: Environmental > Aquatic > Freshwater > River > Microbial mats | place: USA...
TGATTGCCGTGTAAACATCAAGGCCAACTGTCTTAGCGTTTGCAAGCTCCGTCTCTGTGTAATCCTCAGCGGCAACGGCGAGAGTTTTCAGGTTCATTGTAATTGCTGTGTTTTGACCTGCAAAGTTAACCGTATGAGTTCGAGCCATGTAAGACACTGCAAATTTACGGTTGCCAGCTTTGCTGTATAAGCATCGGAAGTTTGATTGACCTGCGAGCTTAACAGCCCAAACGGGATTTGATACATCTTTAGCTAAATACGTACTGCCGCTAAATGTTTCGTACAAGATAACCGAATTTGCACCCGCCCAAGTTGCAAGCCCTGGCACTTCTGCATCTAAAATCTTATCGATGAACATAGCACCTTTGATATTTACAGCCGCTTTAATAGCTGTAATACCTTCTAGCTTAGTTTCTGCTGTTAATACAGAAGAATCAGCACCCTGAGTTAACACCGCGCCAGTTTCAGCCGATAAGCCTAGAGTTGTGCTAATATCAGTTCCGCTTGCCGCAACGCCTAGATAGGTTAATTCAGACGATGCGCCCGTTGTGTCGCTAATTACTGTAATGTATCCGTTTGATTCGGTAACAGTTGCGCCGGTAATTGCAGGATTGAGGATTGCAATAACACCATCAAAGTCACTAACAGTTGTAAAATTAAGCGATGTAATTTCCTGCTCTACACCACCATCTACCGTAACAGTAAATGACCCATCCGTAATTCCGTTTAGGATTGGAATTAGTGCCGCCTCTGATAGCTGCTCGCTGACTAAACTTGCTGCTGATGCTGCTACCGTTTCGTCGCTAGCTCGCCAGTACCCCATAACAAGCGCACCGCTTGCCGATACTGGATTAGGGCTTGTATCAAAGAAAGTGTTAGCAAATGCTGCCTCTGGAGATGATGCGCCCCAATCAGACGAAACCGCCGATGCTGTTTTGTATACTCTGTAACGCTCTGCTGTTGAAAGCACGCCCTGATTACCTGTAATAATAGAAGTTACATTCATATTATCTGCGGCAACCGCTTGACCTTCTTCTAGCAGCGTTACATTAATGACATTGTTTATACTGGCCATTGTTAGTCCTCTGTTATTTCATATTCTGCTGAATCAATCCTCAGCGTGTCAACATCAAGTGATGCGTTATAAGTTATGTTGATTTCTACATGGACTCTATTTCCGTGTGAGTCGCCTAGTATCTGCTTTACATCTGTCGCGCTAGATTTGTGCGATACACTTAGTCCTAGCTGTCTTTTTAAATCCGCTGCCGCTTGGCTTTCGTTTAATATAGAGAATCTGCTAGAGTTCGTATAAGCATCGTCGCCATAAAATTCTATTATAACAGATTGGGACATGGTTTCGCTATAGCGCATAATCTCGCCTTCGCCGTCATAATCCCTGCCGCTAAATTGTTTATTAGAAATCCCTGAGCCATTAACAACAATGTAACTTGTGTTAAAGTCTTGCTCTGGCATGTCCTGCCTATCAAATTTTATTAGCTGCTCATTATATGCAAGCAAATCCCTGATAAACTTAGCTATCGCTATTAAATGAGGTTGTCTCACGATGCCACCAATAGCGCTTTTTTAGTCTCTTCGCCAACTGCCGCAAAGTACCCATACTCGCTGTAATCTTCTAAGCCAACTATTTTATAATCTTTTCCGTTTGCTTCGATATATTGATCTATATCAATTGGAAATTTAGAGTGAATTAGTCGATATGATTTAGACCAGTTAAGCGAGTCGATATTTAATTTTTCTTTATCTGCAACTTGCAATACAGCGCGCTTGTTTTCGACTGTAACTATTTGAGTTTCGATAAAGTCTATTGTTGTAACGGATACGGTTTTCAGCTTTACGGGCTGCTCCCATTCTGTTAAAACCTCTCTCATATCAGGCAGCACTATCTAACCTCCCATGAAATTGAATTTTTAAGCGTCCCTGTATCGATAAGCGGAGCGCTAGAGCCTTTTCTGTTTATTGTGCTTTGCTCTATTTCTGGCCACTTACCAAAACCGCCTGTTTTAAATGCGTCTTGAGATATATTTGTTGCATAAGTTCCGATTAAACCAAGCCCTTTGTTTACGTTCATTCCATCGAACACTTTCATTAATTGCTTGTTTGTAAATTTGTCGATTTCTTTTTTCTTTAGCTGTTGCGGCATTCTTAAAAAAGAACGCTCTGGATTTTTACCAGCGCCAAACTCGTGAATTGCTGCAATCTCTAATACGCTTGTTCCGTTTTTGTAAATTCGCCCTGTTGCCTCGCTTTCTAATATCCCAACAGCGACATATTTGCTTTTCATTTCTTTCATGGACTTAAACTGGTGCGTAGTCCTTTTTAAGAAATCTTTTGGGTTCATGCGAATTGCGGACCATAGTTACTAGACGCAATGACAAGAAATAACTGCCCGTATCTTGTGCTATTTAGCCATACAGTTAAATCACTACCGCTTGCGCCTGCATCATACGATACAGAAACAGAGCCTACCGCCTTGCTTGATACTGAACGAGATGGCGCAGAGCTACCAGAGCCAGCATAAGACGGGTCAGTTGTTACTAGGTGCGCAATGATTAGCAAGATAGCTTCTTTTTCACATACAACATCATAATTACCGTTGTAGTAACAGTGGTAAACCGACTCGTAAATCGGAACCAGAGAGTCGGCTAGAGCTGAATCTATTTCAGGAAATCTAGCCTTAAAATCATCTAGCAGCGCCATTATGCTTTAACCAGCAAGCCAATTTTAATAGCGTGCTTTGCTTGCGCTTTCTCTAGTAGCTCCGCGCTTACTTCTCGTGCAACTCCTGGAGTAAACTCTTCACTGTCAACAACTAAAATTCCGTTGTGCATTGATTTGTATAGTTCAGGTTTTTGTTTTGATTTAGACATTACATTACCCTTTAAAAAAAGGAGGGCGAACCCTCCATATTAAGCTTATAGGCCTGTTAAGATTCGGCCTGCTGTATCTTCGATGATATCTAGACCAGCTACACCAAAGTAAGATTCAACGTAGTATTTGAAGCCACGCTGGTCAACACTTGATACATTTAGCGGTACAGGGATGCGCATTTGCATGGCTCGACGGTTTGAGCTAAATGCTACAGTCTTAGATAGGCCGCCAACATCACGCGCTTTAACTGTTAAGCCGAATGTCACAGTAGGGAAGTTAGATTGTAACGCTTTTAGCACTGTCATTTCAGAGCCAGCAGAGTTCATAATCTTTTTAGCGGCAATATTGTAAACTGTATCAGGCATTACAACACGGTCAGCCATGTAAGTGTCTACATTTAACACGCCAGCCCATTGATCTGTAATCAAGTCTGCAATCGCTTGGTATAACTGATCGCCTGTTAATGTAGCGGCAGTTCCAGCCGCCGCATCAGCAGTAAAGCCGTAGTTAAGCAAACCAAGAGTTTTTTGACTACCATCTGTGCGAGTTTGGCCAAGGTATCCTAGCTCATCAATCTTGCGATTATAAAGCTCTGAGTGACCTTCAAAGTAGCGACTAGCTAAGTTGATGTTTTGTAGTTCAGCTTGTTTAAGCTCAACTTCTGACCAATCAGATTCAGCCTCCATGCTAAAAGTGGGGATTGAATCATCTTCACCTGTAAGCGTGATTTTACCGCCAGTGTTGGTATTCGTGCCAGACTCGCGGAATCCGCCTGAAACTTGCATTTTAAGCTTCTTAATTGAGGTAGAGTACCCGCCCTCGTTGTTTACAATCACACCTTGATTAAGGAATGTTAAACCTGCAAACTCTTGAGTAAAGATTTCAGGGCTAATATGCTCAAGATTGCGAGCAAGAATAATACCGCCAGCATCTTTAAAATTAGCCTTTGCAAAAGCCGCTTTATCTTCAAACGATTGTAAGTTAAAAAGGCTCTTAACTTTATTCATCTTATCTGTCATTGTCAGTGTTCCTTATAGGTATTTGTTAATGCGAACTAGCCATACACCAGGTGCTTTTTGCTCCCAGAATACAACATCTTCAACAAGCAGCGCGCCAGTAGCGCCAGAATCTTGAGTCGCTTTGCCAGTTTCCGCCGTTGCTGCATTAATTGTGTAAACAGGCAGGTATTTAACTGGAACCGCTGCATCTGTTACTGTAACAGTGGCGAAACCAAAGTTAATAACCTCAGCTACTTGGTCAATCTCTTGGCCTGCCGCGCTGTAAACGCCTGCGCCAATTTCACCCGTTACTTTACGCTTAGCAATACCAGCAATCGTTGGAGTTGCAGAGGCGTCTAGCTTATCGATTGAAGCTGTGTCGTACTTAACAAAGCGACCTTCAATTAAACCGTCTTCAAACTGTTCAAACGCGCTAACGTTGTATGGGCTAGCCGCGATGACTTCGCCCGTAGGTAGATCTAAATTATCTTGCAATACTGCATTATTAAAAGCCATTGATTAGCCCTCCAAATCTTGTTTAATTCGCGCCTCTAGTGCGCTTACGTTTTTTGTATCGCCAAAATTAAGCAAAGATGAACCGCTACGCTTTAACAATTTAAACGCTGTAGAGATTTCCGAATCTTCAAATTTTGTATCGCCGTGCTCAACAGCTAGCGCATCTCGCATGATTTCATCTGTTGATTTGTCAGCAAATGAATATTGCTCGTCAACAAACTGAGTCGCTTTTTCAATCACCGCCGAATGAGTTTTAACTGCCTCACCAACTGCTCTCGAAACCGCATCCTTGAAAGTGTCACTATCAGCAAACGCCTTTTTCTGCGCTGCGATAATGGATTTGAACAGCTTGGAATCTTCAAACTTTTCTTTTTCCTCGCCTTCCATATCTTCATAATCAGAATCCATTAGCTCTACTTCTTCGCCGCCTTCTGATTCTTCATCAGTCGGAACTTCTGTAGCAGCTTCATCGCCTGACTTGCCAATAGTCACAATTTCTTGCAGCATTGGGATAACTTCTTGCAGCTTATCAACCGGAATCTTTTTCAATGCCTCGGGTAACTCTTGCGCAATCTCAACAATTTGCTGTAGATTAGGGTTTCCCTCTGCATCAAGAAAGACTTTTGAGAGCTTCTTATCGCTCATATTGTTTTCCTTCTTATCAACGAATGTTAAGACGCTACCACCACGGGCAGAATCTACTAACGCAAGATGTGTCGGTTCAAAGTCGTATTGCTCAAAGTCGTACACATCATGCGGCTTTAGTCGGCCGTTATAACCTAAACTAAATTCTTTTTTACCAGCGCCTTTTAATGAAATTCCTTTATCATCTAAAGCAATTGGATTTTCTAAACACAGACTACTGCTTGTGTCTGCATCGTCTAATTCAATAATTTCTGTTGATGTAATAGTACCGATAATATCTTTAATAGATACATCGCTAACGCTATCAGCGTCTACGTGGTCATTAGTAATCGGCAGTCCATCCAAACGGCTCGCAACTTCTGCAATCGTTTCCGGTGAGCGATACACAGTAAAAATCTTATTGTGCGGCTCCATTCCCAATTCGATACCGTAATACTCTTGCACACCATCACGCACAGAGCGAATAGTTTTAGTTGCCATATCAAAGAAAGGCTTGTGCTTAAATGAGTGTTTTTTAGTGCCTGATAGGTATTTATTCCAATATGCAGGTGTGGCGGTATCACTTGAATCTACAGTAGCAGGCTCGCCGTTAAATCTAACAGATACAACATCGCCGTGCGCATTGGTTGAATACACTTGATACTTTGATTTGCTATCTGGAGTTTCAGAGATAGAGTTAAGAAGCACCTCTTTATCTTTATAAGTAGATAAAGATTGGCCTGCATGTTTAAATTTCTCGATTTCAGCAAGCCTATTTTCAGCGTCTTTTTTAGACGAGTAAGCGCGAGAAAGCTTTTTACCCTCTTCGCTATAAACAGTAAACTTGCCGTTTTCTTCTTTAATCAACTAACTGCCCTCTGTTAATATTGTGAAGTATATCACACTAATTCTTTTATTCAAAAGTGTGATGTTTGTCACTTATTTGTGCGAGGATACCTGATAACATATATATAAATAAAACAACCTGGAGTTAGTATGTTTTTTAGAAGAGGCAAAAGCAAGGCGCAATACATTGTGGTAGAAAGTGAATCAAGATCTGGCTTAGAGGAAAAGGTGTCGATTAAGCTAATGAGCGGGTTTATATGCGTCGGAGGGGTGTCACATAGCGTAACAAAACTGCATGGAAATGAGCATAGTTTTTCAACATTAAAAAGCTGGTCTCAAGCGGTTGTCAAAATGTGATGCTTGTCGCGGTAAATTTGTGGTGATTGGTTATAGTTTTGTTTTAATAAAATAGGAAGTAAAATGATTAACTTAATGATGGGCGATTGCCTTGAAAGAATGAAAGAAATAGAAAGTGGTTCAGTTGATATGATATTGGCCGATCCCCCATACGGCACAACAGCGTGCAAGTGGGATTCAATTATTCCACTTGAACCAATGTGGGAGCAGTTGAAGCGCATTATTAAGCCTAACGGGGCTATTGTGTTGTTTGGTGCTGAGCCGTTTTCTAGTTTACTTCGATGTAGCAACTTGAAGCAATTTAAATATGATTGGGTATGGCAAAAAGACAAAGCAACAAATCATCTTAATGCTAAAAGAATGCCTATGCGAAGAAATGAGATTGTAAGTGTGTTTTACAAAAAACAATGCTTATATAAACCGCAACTACAGAAGAAAGATCCTAAAAATATAAGGCCACCAACAACAAAAAGGAAACAAGCTGATAACTACGGTTCGATGACTGCAGTGTCAGTAAGAGAGATACCAGTTGATATGAGCTACCCAAACGAAACACTGAAGTTTCGTGGGTGCTTTGGTGATAAAGGAAAGTCATTGCACCCAACCCAAAAGCCAGTCGCTTTAATGGAGTACCTAATTAAAACTTACACCAATGAAGGTGAAACGGTTTTAGATTTCACAATGGGAAGTGGTACAACTGGCGTAGCAGCAAAAAACCTAAACCGTAAATTCATCGGTATTGAAATGGATGAAGCATATTTTAATATTGCAAAAGAGCGCATTGAAAATAGTTAAAACAAAAAGCCCCAATCAAGGGGCTTTTTGTTATGGCTCTAATAGCTCCCAAAAGAAACTTAAGCCTGCCACTGTATTCCCACCATTAACAAGCTCACTTGGTGGGGCTAACGTCAGAGTGCTTGATTCACTATTAAAGAACGCCCACCTGATAGATTGACCTGGCGCGAAAGAGTCTATTGCTGATGCTTTTGTTTGGCTCGATGCGGATGTGTTTGCAATCGTGCTTGTTCTTAGTGAAACTGCCGCCTCTGTAAATGTAAGCCCGTCATCTTCTGAAATTTCAGTCCAAAGCTTTATATTTGCAGCGCCACCAGTTCCATTGTCAAGTTGATATGAAACAGATCCGGCCATGTTCACTGTTTTGGTTGAGTTATTTTTTACCCACTGAGCACCATCAACAGCATTGTAAAATTCAAACTCGGGGCTTGATGTTGCGACCTTTGTTAGCTCAATTGCACCTCCAAATCTGGTGGGGTTATTTCTATCATTGCTAACGGGTATTGTATCAGCGCAAAACGCCCCAAAATGCAACTTAGGAAGTGCTGCTAGCTTTTCTTGATCTGCCGCTGATATCGCTCCGCAACATGAATCACCTTCGTAAATTGGCATTATAAAACCCCTCCGACTGGCGTAACATCTAGCTCTGAATCATCTACGCCATACGCATAAATAAAGTCGGTAGCCTCAATATTACAATATCGTTTACTATCACCATTATTAACCATACTAGCAGCCCACGGCAACTCAGAAGGCTCTAGCGTTGGCAATGTCGCCTGCTCGGTTAACACTACGCCACCAGAACGCAAGACAATAGCACCATCTTTGCTTGTCGTTGTTATTTGTGTCCACTCACCCTTTGGACACGCTACAGCTTGTGTACTCATTCGTTATTCTCCTCATCATCTACAATCATTCGATACCCGCACCGACAGTTTGACACTGCGGATGTATTTACTGTATAGTCGTTAGAAATTGTCTCGAGGTTATAAACATGCCCAGAAAAATCCCTAACGAAATTATTATTAACGCGGCACAACCTGTATTGGATGGTATTATCACCTCCAAAGCTGCCGCCGCCACAATCCCCATGCACCCATCCTCTTTTAGCAAACGAGCCAAGGAGCTTGGTATTACCTTCCCCAAAACCAAGCCTTCCAGACTTGAGAGAGTCAATCTTCCTGTTGATAATATCACAACCATGTACCAAAACGGACAAAGCGAAAACAGTATCGCTAAACACTTCGGAGTTGGTAGAGCTGCTATAAGAAATAGACTCCTTAACTCCGGGATCAAACCAAGAACCCAAAGTGAAGCAGAAAAGCTCAAGTGGAGTCAAATGAGCGATGAATCTAGAGTGAAACAGGTCAAGGCAGCTCACAAGGCGTCCAAAGGAAAACCCAAAAGCGTTGAATCCAGAAAGGCCATCGCCTCTGCACGTGAAAAAATCAAGTATGACTGCCTGTTCGGAGTTGGAGAGGTTGAGTTTAAAGAACTTCTCTCCGACAGAGGAATTAACTTCATCGCTCAAAAGGCTATCCATACTTACAATGTTGATTTCGCCATCGGAAATGTCGCCGTGGAACTCACCAGCGACAGAGGGCGATACAGCATGTTCAACCCCAAGGAGATCAAGAGAGCAAAAGATCTGTTTAAATGTGGGTACCGGGTCATAGCCGTACAGTTCGACGAGATCGAAAGTTTGATCAATAGTTTTGATGATATAGTCATTGCTATCAATGAGGCTAGCAGCCTTGAACCCGTTAGTGGTGAGTATTGGGTGATTAGCTGTAGACGTAAGGACTGCGCCGTCATCCGTGACGATATCGGACAATTCACCAGTGTACCTTCTACTGTAGAATTTACGAATAAAAGAAGTGTGATTCACTTTTGAGTCTTCTGTAAAGCACTGATAGTCAGTACCGGGCAATAAAGTCTTACCGTCCAAGCTAGAGTATAACCCCTCGCTCAAATCAAACACTTTGCCATCTCTTTGCGCGTGAGATGGCCTTGTTCTTTCGTCGCTTGATGATATCCAGATAGCCTTGGTTACCCCTAGTTTTTGCGCTCGCGTCTTGTTCATTATCGAGTTGAAGTTGGCGACCTGATTTCTAGCTGTGAATTTAGCGTGGTCGCGGCGCTTCTCTTTCATTCTGTCAAACTGAGTTAATATGCTCTCTATCGTATCGCCTTGAGTCATTGAGCGCAGAGTGTTAGCGGTATACATCTCCAAAGTTTCGTCGCGTAGCTTTTGCGCCCATTGAGTTGTCTCTAGCACTAAAGCGTTAAAGTCGTACTTTGTGCCGTCTTTCTTTAGCAGTGAAGTTGGGTCAATTCCAATGTCTTTAGCCACACGCTCATAGAATATCTTTTTAGCTCGATTATCGTTGCGCGTGAACACTTGTGTTACCAAGTCTTTTATGCGCTTATTGCTAAATCTAGCTACCAGAGACTTACTAGCGGCCTTTGCAAGCTTGGTTAGTATTGCGGCATAGTTACCTACCTGCGCGTCTGTAAACTTATCTATAGTGCCTTTGTTTAGCTCTAGGATAACCTGATTCTTATACATGCGCGACATTAAATCAACCATGCTTAACATAGCTGATTCTAGCTGCTTCTCTTCGCTCTTTAGCGGCTCTGGTGCTTTAAACTCAGACATCTTCTTTCTCTAGTGGCGCGACTTCTTCTGATAAGAACTGGCTTAATACATCTCCGTTTGTCTCTCGCTTATCAGCTTCACCCCAAAAGCTTGACCAGTCGTCTTGCTCGATAATATCCTTTCCTTTCAGATATGTAGCGTAGTCCTCGCCGATTTCCCACATGATTTTAGCCACTTCAACAGCTTTTTTCTCATAGTCAACTCGGTCGGTAGGTGTTTGCCCTTGGTTATCTTTAAATGTAATTTGCCCTAACCCAAACAGTGTAGCCAGATAGTTGATAGGCTCTTCAAGGTAGTCCGATTGCATATTCTCTATAGTATCTTGGAATCCTTGCCTTTCAGAGTCTCCGCTTGCATTTAAACCACTCGCTTGCTCGCCTATTAACGCTGTCATACCTAGCCCAGTAACCATTGCAAGGCGTCTCAGTGTGATGTTGTCCACTTTGTCTAAATCAGTTAGCGATTGACTTAACACCTCAACCATGTCATCAGCGTCAGTGATTAATCCGCCATAAATAGAGCGCCCATCCTCGCAAGTGGAGACGTATTCGACCACGGCTTTCTCTTGCTTCTTGAGCAGCATATCCTTGTAGCCTTTGATTTTATATACAAAGGTTGAAGCTTTATCAATAATTGAGCCTGCCGCTCTCTGCACTATGCCATCATTCACAAATTGGTCATAGATAAGTTCTGACTCAGATAGTCCGCCGAAATTGTATTCTGCTTTGTCTCTCTCTGCTGGCTCGTAATATGAGAAATCAACAACGCGCGACCAATGCACAGTTTGACCGTTAATCATGTAATATTTTGGCTTGTAGTATCGAGGGCTTGTTAAGTCGTATGTTGGGCTGTTGGCCGTTACCATGTCACCACTAAACACGCGAGTTTCTAGCGCCTTAGTGCCGCTTGGCTTGAGAGGCGTGCGCAGGTCATCACCTTTGCTAAACACGATGATAACGCCACGCCCGAATCCGAGCATGTACTTGGACGCTTTCTTAACCTGCTTTGCCAAGCGTTTATCGTAAAACTCTTTATAATCTGTGCTTTCAAACTGCATAGTATCATTCAAAGAGTATCCGACTTTTAGCCTTATTATTTTAGACATTAAGCCAGTTTTGTACATTGTGCGCAGCTCTTCTTCACCCAACCTGCGATTAGTTACAACATTTCTGCTTGTGCCGTTACGCTTGTTTATTAAGCCTGAAAATACATCTTTCAAGCCGTCTTTAAATGATGCCATTTATTATCCCTCGATTAATACTTGCATTATATCATACTATAAGATAGAGGCGTAGTCAGTGAACTCTCCGCAACCAGATAAATAAGACAGCCCCCAAACAACAGAGTCAACTCTATTAGGTGACCGCCCGTTACTCTTGCCCGTTAACGGATCCATATCCATCATCTCATCTTCAACCTCAACTAAACCGACTCCATGTGACACGTACCCCATCTCGTAAAGCGCCGCTACTGGCTCAGCCCTTGCAACCTTGCCTTTCGATGCGTGCACCCTAATTATTTTTCCGTCAAAACCAGCGTTCCTGAGTGTTTCCTCACACATATCACCGCCCTGATTCGTTTCTATTACAATTGCGTCCGCACTGTGCTTTTCATACGCCATTATTGCGCGTTCAGCCCATTGCTTTGGCGAGCCTTTTATAGAGTAATCTGCGTCAACTGAGTATTGATTATCCCCATGCTTGCTCTCTACAGTTATTCCGTGCTCATCGCTAGTGGTGTTGTTTGTTGTTGCCGGGTCAATGGAAACAACCGTTTTAATCGGTCTATCTCCATAATCAAGCGCTCTAGAATTGTTTATAGTTGACTCTTTCCATAGCGCGGTCTCTTCATCTCGTTTGATTGGATCTTGCATATACTGAGCTGCAAACTTTCTTCTGTGTGACCTGAGCGCCTTGTCGTGCTTGTCGTTGTGCTTAAAAGGCCATAGCCAACCATCTCTAAGCCCGTGATCTACCGGTATTCCGTGAGTGTATTCTGATGGGTATGGTTTTGAATTATCAATAATTACTGGTAAATTCAGGTGATGCCACTTTTCACCACTCCCACCTCTTAGTAAGTACCCTGTTAAATCATTGTGGTGGATTCTTTGCATTATAACTATGATTGGGATTGACTCTATCGCCACGCGAGATGATATTGTTTCGTTATATCTGTTATTAACCCCCTCTCGCATAACCTCGGAATACGCATCGTCAGGCTTAACAGGGTCGTCAATAATTAAGCACCCGGTGAAACCGTCCTCCATATGCCCAGCTCGAAAGCCAGTAACCTGCCCGCTTGCAGACGTAGCAATAACGCCGCCGCCATCCTCTGTAAGCCAAATCTCCTTAGAGTCTGCATCGCTTCTAGTGACAATGGGCGATACGTTTTGGAATTCTTTTGATTGAACCATCGACCTAGCTGTTGCCGAATTTAAAAGGGCTAACTTATGCGAATAAGACAGGTGCAAGAATCTAGACCTAGGATTTATACACAACCCTCTTGCCATCATTCCTATTGATGCCAGCTCTGTCTTTGTATATCCAGGCGGCACGTTTATTATAAGCCTCGTTATATCGCCGCTTATGCACTTATCAAGAGCTGACTGTATTGCCCTGTGGTGTTCAGAAACTATTAACTTAGCGCCCATTCTCTGCTTGAAGAAATACCTATTAAAGTATAACCCGTCAGATATAAACTCTTTCAGCCTTGTTATAGCAAAGCGTTTAGCAGTCATCAGACTTAAGCATCTCAGCGCGAACCTTTGCAGCCTCTTCCGTTGTCAGTTTTGATGGAGACATACTGCCATCACTTGATGACAAGTCCAGTTTGCTAGCCGAGTCCCACCCCTGCATTGTTGCTAATTGCTTAATTGCCCCTTGCTGGTCGTGAAGTTCTATCTTTGGGCCACTCTTTGTCATAGTCACAGACTTAATACACGACATTACAGATGGGTCTATTTCGCTGCTATCTTTCATCTTCCAAGTCGTGTTCATTATTGGGTTTCCTTCCTCGTCCTCACCAATAGCCACGTAATAGAATGTAGCTATATCTGACACCTTAACCCTTGCGTTATTAGAAAGTATCCTCATAGCCTCGTCACGACTCATAACAGCGTCATTTACGGTTACAGCCTTCATTGCATCTATAAATCTTGTAACCTTACGATTCCCTAAGATTTGGCAGACACTCGCTTCCATCGCTTTTACTGTTGACGCCTTTCCGCTACTAGCCTTGTAGCTATCTATATCATTCATGCCAGATATAGAGTTTAATGCTATTTCTTGTTGCAATGTTGTTAGCTCATCAAATAGAGCTTTCTGCTCCTCGTTCATTTTAAACATGCCGCCCTCGCTAATTATTTACACTGCCCTAGTATATCACTTTACTTTGGATATGAAAAAGCCCTCGTTAAAGGGCTTGGTTTGTCAATCTTTGCTGGTGTTATCTTTCATCTTGTCGTTATATTCTTCGTAAGCGATATACTCTTCTATTGTGTCAAATTGAAGCTCAATAGTTGGCCCGTCTTTGCATGTGCCCTTCTTGATTTTAAACATTATTCGTCCTTTTGTTGTTCCACTTATTTAATTAAGCTTGCAGCGTACTCAATAAGCCACAGCTTAGGCATTAAAGTGATTTTTATCAACTCAAGCGTGCTACATATAAACCAAGTAGAAAACCCAAACGCAAGGCCGGAGCCAAACGCAACACCAATAAACCAGTCATCACATGGGCGCTCTGCGCGAAGCTTGTTTGCCTTAACCGCAAAAGCAATGCAAGCCAATGCAAGCAACCAAGAATAAATCATTCCTGTAACTGTATCTATAACGCTATATGTCAACAGCTGCTCTATGACTTCTGGCATGTTTCCAGCGACCAGATCAACTCCATTATCAACAACCATTTTTATAGTTGACAGTAAATCATTAACCTCTTTCGTGCATTCTAAATTACTCATTCCTACCTCTCCTTTGTTAAAATCAATTACCAACCTTGTACCAAGTTAGTTACACCTAGCGCAATACTTGAAAATGAACCGATAATCACAATTAGCGCACCAAACAATGCATATGTTAGCGCGTAGTAATTCTCTGAACTATCGATATATTTAGCGTATGCAATCAAGCAAAAGCCAATTGCAAATAATAAGATGTTAATTGTAAACCACATTTTCTTTCTCCTTTGTTAATTTGTTATTTGCATTAGTTATAACTCTTCTGCTTGCTTTAATAGCTCGTCAGCCTTTTCTATTAACATCTTTTTCTTTTCTTGTATGTCACTATCAATGCGAACATCTATTCCGCTGATAGCAAGGAACTTTTCAGCGTCAAAGTTTGGAATGTTAAATATCTTTTCCCGATCTTCTTTTGTCGCTTTGCTGTACGACTCTTTAAACGCTTCTTTGTAGTCTTTTTTCTTTAAATACCCACCAATGTTCCCAAAGGTTTCGTTTTCGTCTTTTTCTTTTTGTGTCATTTCTGATTCACATACGAACTCGGCTAAAGCGAAATATATAAAATCAGGCTTATCGCAACTATCCCAGTCTGATTTATTTGCTGGTGAGTCAAAAATATTTATTTGATATGGTGTTTCTTGATTAAAGTAACCAGCGTTCCAGTCGCCAGTGTTCCAGTCGCCAGTGTTGCCGTTACCAGTGTTGCGGTAACCAGCGTTCCAGTCGCCAGTGTTGCCGTTACCAGTGTTGCGGTAACCAGCGTTCCAGTCGCCAGTGTTGCGGTAACCAGCGTTCCAGTCGCCAGTGTTCCAGTCGCCAGTGTTGCCGTTACCAGCGTTCCAGTCGCCAGTGTTGCCGTTACCAGTGTTGCCGTTACCAGCGTTCCAGTCGCCAGTGTTGCCGTTACCAGTGTTGAGGTTTTTATCGGTCATGATCCTATCCTTATTGGCTGTTTACATATAAATACATTCTTAATTACATTATTTAATCTTACTCTACTATAAAAATAATACTGTGAGCTATGTCACAAAAATAAAGCCCATTTCAAGGATTTTCTGAGCTTCCAGCAAACTCCTGTCATATTCTTTCACAGTGTCTATGGATCACCTCCTATTGTGAAGCTGTCGAATCTACCTTGCTATTAGCGTCAACGCCAACAATTCCATCCTGCTTTAGCAAATGCTGGATTGTTTTTATTGCGCTTTTAATGTCGTCCGCTCTATATGCGAGCTTATCGTCAGACTGGCTCGACTCTGCGTTGTTAATTACATTGTATATTCCAACTAGGAATTTGATTCTTTCTTGCTTCTTACTCATGCCATCATCCCTTAAGTTAAGTTGATAACCCTTATCGCCGCAGTGGGTTAGCCTGCTATGTGGAGTTTAAACCATGGCTACATCAATTAATCACTATCAATTTCAGCAAGCAAATCGGAATAGTATCTGCCCTGTGGTTAAACGCGCCTTGACTGTAGCTTCCATCCCTTTAGAGTCTCGCGTTGATGCCAACGCTTTTTGTTATAGTGGATATTCAATGCCTGCATCTACTAGCAAGCTGAATACTTCATCTGGTGTAAAATCATCTTTATGAACACCACTAAAAAACTCACTCTTCCATGCGTCAATTTTAACTTGACGATCTTTAGCTTCCTTTTGCTCATCCGTTAGTGGCTTTTTCATTCGAGATAGCTTTATAGGGAATGAGTCAAGACCGCCGCTCTGAATGAACCCATAACTACCACATTTAGACATACCAATAAACGGAAGCTCTCAATAACCAAGCTCGGAGCAATCAACAAGCTCACCATTAACCCACTCTAAAGGCTCTTGCGTTGCACTTTCTTTAATCTCGGAAGCTACGCGATTTAAAATATTGGCTCTATACCTAAGAAATTCAACCTCTCCAGCGTGAAGACTCATTTCTTTAACGCATTGGTTGAATTCATCAGCTGTACAAACGACATTCCAGTAACTATTGTCTCTGACTGAGTTGCCTGTGCAAAACTGACCTATCTTGAATTCATCAAAGTCACGCATTTCAACAATAACCTGCGTTGCCTCGTCGCCTTCCACATCTGGCAGGTTGACGCCCAGTTCGGCAACCGCATCAACAATCTTTTTCTGCTTATCTTCTTGCTCTTTGCGTTTTCGTAGGTCTGAAAGCTCTGTTGCGTCCCAAACGTCTGTAAATATAAGCTCAAGCGATCCAACTTCCTTAAGTTTACCGTTATCTTTAATAGCATATTCAGAACCACAGCCCTCAAGCTCCATATAATGAGTAGCTCCCCTTGGTGCGTTTTCTAATATTTCCAATTCTTCTTTTGTTAGTCTTTTCATTTTTATTTATCCTCTATTGTTTGACATATAACTTGAGCCGCTAAAAGCACTGCTAATGAAACAAGCACGTATCCATCAACCTTACCTAGTGCTATTGAACCAAAAGAAACACCCGCCGTTAGGGGCGTTAGCCAAGTTGAACCTTTCATTTTAAAACCCCATTGTTAATATAATTTAATTCTCGCGTTACATTCTTTAAGCTACTGAACGGGCAATCTTGAAACTTAACGCCCTTACATTCAATATCTAAATCACAGCCGCAACAGTTAACAATATCTTGCTTTTCGCGCAGCTCTTTTACATTGATTAGTATTTGTCTAATTGCAGTTTTCATAACAACCTCCTGATTAACTTGATATAAGTATAGTTAAGCTGATAAATAAAACTGTGACTTAGTTCACGAGTCGTCCATATAAACAAAGTTTCTCGATATCTAACATTTTAGTCTCGCACTCTTTTTCTTTGCGCTTCTTTTGCTTGTCTTTCATTAATGCGTTTCGCTGTGTGCCAGTTAGGTAAAAGTGACCATATTCTTTTGCTCTGCTAGCCATGCCTTTTCTTTGCAGCTGATTAATTCTTGAAGCGCATGAATTAGCTTTGACTTTGTAACCAAGCGCAGTTAATCGAGTGTATAGCAAGTCTTTATTAAAGCGCTCTCCTGGTTTAATTGCCTCTGTTATTGCCTTTCCTGTTATTGTGTCGGTTGCCATAATGATTCCTTTGCTTGATTAATTAACAACAGTCTAGCTTATCTGCTTACGTTGTTCTGTTATGAGTGTCTCAGCTTTTTAAAATGCCGACCGCTTAATATTGGCTTTACATTCCCACACTTTGAGCACTTAACCAAGATAGCGGTGTGGCACCCCCTGTCTTTTCTAGTGTAGCCAAGCTCTATCATGCAAGACTGGCAAATTTGCTTTTCTGGCTTTGAGTTCATGTTTATTCCTTGGTTAATTTTAAATTACCAACGCTTGCAATGTTAAATAGCGCGTCGATATCTGCTGGCCTAAAGTTCATTATATGGCTTTCGCATGCCATTAAAACCTCACCGCCGTCAACACATAGAGCCTCAAACACAGTGCCAGCAGGAAGCTTATTAATGGCTCTTATATCTCTAACTTGCTGTTCAATACTGTTTTCTAACTTTACATTTGGAAACTCTAAAGCTATCGGGTATTTGCTCACATATAGATCCATCATTTAATCCTTTATTTAGTTAATTATTTAAAGTAATAAGGTCAATTAAGACGTTAGGTGGTATAGACCTATCATTACTTGGTTACTTAAAGTTATTAAGCTTATCAATCACAATATCATTCAACTGAATATTGGATCAGCTCAAACCCGTATAGCCTGCGTAAAATTGGATTGTGAATCCTTGCATTTTGGCTTTACCACCATTAACGAATGTTTATTCCCGTCTTAAGGTCGTATTGATAATTTTAGTTTAAATTGTTAGTGATTTAGTTTGTCGTGGTAAACCGCTTTAATAAAGACACGGCAGTATTGAGGGTGTTTGAAGGGTTGGTGCTTGCAGGGGAATCGAACCCTCTTCTGACGCTTATAAGGCATCTGTTCTACCAATGAACTACACAAGCAATAAAAAAGGGCTGTTAGTAAATATGTAACCCTTGTTGATGAAGGGGTGAAAATTGATAGACAAAAACCCACCAAGAATCACACATTTACTAAAAACCCTTTATCAATTATTCAATCAAACAGTCATCACACTGCAACATCAATTATACGCTTTACTTCACACTTTTCAATAGCTCTTTGTTCTCATAAGCATTGCCTTTTATTTCGCCTATGTCATCTTCTATTGCGGCCTCGTAAAGCTCAATGAACGGAAACACTGCGACGCAATCACCATAACCAGCAATATAAACAATATCACCAGCGTAAATATCAACTCCATTACAGTCTTTTAGTCCTGTGAATTGCATTATCATGTCGTCACTAGGGATGTGTGTTCCACTGTCGAACTCTCCACCAAAAATATCATAAAAGTCGAAAAATGCCATAGCTTTCTCGTCTTGCATCCACGCTCTAAATTTAATATCCATCATCATTCCCCGTTAGTTAAGTTAGTTAACAAAGCACCGCCGCACATATTTACAAGATATTGTGTTGAAATGGTGATGCTTCGTTAGCCTCTTGCACCCAAAAAGCCGCAATTATGCGGCTTAATGTTAAATCCTAGTTACTATCCCTAGCATGGGTGACATTATATGTTCGCCATGTGTTAAACAGCTGTGGCAAGAAAATAGAGCTGAATATACTTGCTTCATATTCACTCACTCGATACAGACTAGGCTCTGTAATTTTTACCAAAACGAAAACGATTGGTAAATTAAAAAACATATATATTACATTAATTGTATTTATCATTATCGCCTCCGTTGTTGATGTAGTAACTATAGCAAACCTATCTAATTAAAACTATGATACTAGTCACAAAATGTTACTGAATTCTGTATTCTCGCTAAAAATTTCTCAAGTGTATAATAATACGATACAATACACAGGTTATGGGTTTAATTATGGAAGTACCAATGAGCGAAATCAAAGAGATTAAAAACGACTTAAAGAGCCTGCAAATGCATGCAGCTACAACCGATGTAATATTAAAATCAATCGGTGAAACTCAAAAAGATATCGCTGAAATACTAAAAACACAGTCTGCGCAAGAAGTTAAAAATAAAACTTATGACGACGCAATCAAAAAAGCTGAGTTATTAGCGCAAAAAGTAACTGACAATAGAGTGAAAATTGCATCTGCCGTAGCTATAACAACCGTTACTGTTGGTGCTGTTATGAAGATTGCATTTACTGGCTAAATCATTTTCTCGCTCTTTGGCCTTCTTGCAACCCTGACAACCCTTGCTGTTCTGCTTCCTCTTCTGCTTATTCTAGCTGTATCATCAAACTGTTGCGCTGAGCTTGTTATTATCAGCAAGCAAATTAACCCTGACTTTGCCGCTTTATAAATAGCCTCCGCTGTTGTTTTAGCCTTTAGCTTTACTCTGGCTCTTAGTAAATGCTTAACTACACAATCCTGAGTTATCCCCATCATATCCGCAACCTGTTTAGCAGATTTGCCATGCGCAGTTAAGCTTAATGCTTTGAGCCACTTCATTACAGTCTATTCTCTACATCTAGAGCAAGGTCGCGCACCTTTTTGGCTTGTTGCCGCATAAATACCGACTCATTGCACAATGCAGGGTCAAGAGTTTTTGCAAGTGTATCTGCATTTAACTCCATTAAGCTTGCCTGATGTGACAAGCTGTAGATTAACGCTTTCTTTTCATCTTCACTTATTCGCATGAGTATTTGCCTCTTCGTAAACTATTCCAGTTGTCAATCCAAGACTTTAGCGCAAAAGTTACGTTGCGAGATAAGCAGGCATCTTTTGTAATTGGACTGCCTTTTGTGTGTTTCTTCATCTTTATTGCTCCTTTTGATTAATGTAGGTAGTTTAGCCTACCTACATTAATTTACCGTGATGCGGCTCACAAATTACCAACGTGCTTTGTATCCACGAGAATCAACATGCACAAACACATCATAAAGGCCAAGCCCAATTACATTTTTATAAGGCCGACATTCTAAATATTTATATATTTCATAAGGAGTTACGCCTTTAATGTGAATGTCTGCAGCCTGCCCTGTAAGGTGTAGACTGCCATCTTTTCCACCAACCTCTGCGTTATGCTTTTTGCATCGTGTTGAGCAATTAACAAATACTGGCTTTTTAAAATGCTCGCGCAAATCTTCCAATATAATCAAAATTGCTACGTCCGCTTTGTATTCGCCGCAACATTTACATGCCAATTCTTTGTGATTGAAGTTTTCTGTATTCATACCGCCTCCTCCATTTCTACGCGCATATAATCGCTTCTAGGTTCTCTTGTTGCGCCTATGATGTTCCATGCTTTTAGTCCGTATCGCCACGCTGTTTTGTTTTCAATGCAGCACATCATAGCATTGTGAATTTGACCGCCTACGCGAACCTTTAACGCTCGCTTTTCTTTTTCAATCATTTTTTACTCGCTTTTGTTTCGTTATGTCTTGATAATCCATAGCTGCCGAAATGGAAAACAGATATAGCACCAGTAACCCACCCCATAGTGTTGCTAGTTGCCAATTCAAGATATTGAGCTGCAACCTCTTGATTCCATGGTAACGCGATGCAAAACAGCAAAATAATAGCCAGATGAGCTGTGATCCACTTGTCGGCTATGCTTCTTCGCGCTTTGCTTCGCTCTGTGCTTTCGCTTAGAGTTGCTTTGACAAAGTCTTGGACATCTGCAACAGTCTTTGCGTTTGCCGCTAACGTTTCTGCATCTGTTAGCTGCTGGTCATTAATCCACCCGCCGACTTTAACGAGCAACCCATCGTCTTTATCTAAAATATCATCAACCGCTTTTGGTGCAATTGATAGCGCGTCAAAAATTCCCATTTTTACTTAACTCCTCTGCTAATTTAAGTACGTCTTTTTGCTCATTAGAAAACAGCAACGCTTTTTGCTTTGCATCTTCTTTTTCAGCCTGACTTTTATCGTCTTTTTCATTTGATTTACCCTTATAGTTCATGGTAACTTTCTATCTCTTTAAGCTCTCGCATGTATTCCATTTCAATGCGTCGTGCTACAAGCTCAGGCGTAGGTTCTGGCGGCTTTTTACATGGAGTAGGATCATCTACCTTTCGGACCTTTGCAGCTCGCTTAGCTTTGCGCTCCTCTGCTTGCAGCCTTGCGTGATACTCTCTAATTCGCTTTTTATCTCGAGTGTGTTTTAGTGCAAGCTTTGCTTTCTCGCTTAGGTTGCTGTCTTGATTAATCATGCTGATTTCTCCGTTTGAATTAACATTAACGAAACAATAAATAACTCTACAGACGGCGCTATTATACCATGCTCGCCACCGCTGCTTAAAATCCAAATTATTGCGCTAACTAAAAAACCAAATATAACTAATAGTAAATTTTTCATGGTAACTCCGTTTGCTAAAAAATAAATTGAGCAGATAAAACAACCACCCAAACAAGAACAACAAACGCAATTCCAAAGTGCCTTAATGATGCCATTTCATAACCTCCGTTGCTTAATTTACGAAAATTATAGTAAATGGCTTATATTTTTCTGTGAGCTAACTCTCTAATTCAACTATTACCGCCTCGACTCTTGGGTTTTCTTTATCAATGCCGCCGTAAGTCTCGGTGTTTTTTATTATCACAGAGCAATTATCGTCATCAATAAGCCCTGACTCAGTTAGTGCGTCTTGGAAAAACTTTTTAGCGCAACCAATAAAGTTATCTAAATCGCTTCCACTTCTTTTTGCATAGTAAGTGTAATCAACCCTTAGCTTGCCAACAAACGGATCGAACTTAATAAGCTGCTCTTGCATTAACTTCTTAAACCGCTTCTTTGCAATATTTGACGATTGGTAGTGAGCGTTTCTGTACCAATTCGTGCTCATTGATACACCTGGTTTTTTTACGCTTACAATGCCGTATATTGGGAGTGTAAATTTATACTTATTCATATCTTCAACAACCCCTCTCTAATCCAGTAATCTTGAGTTGCTTCTAGCGCCCTCAATAGGTCATCTTGTATATTAGGATTGGCAATTGAATCATAGCTCGTGCGTCCGTCAATTGCATCATGGCAAGAGCTGCAAGCAAACACTGCCATTGTATCATTACACTTGATTGCAGTCCCTCTGTCGCGCCCTATATGACAAAGAACTGTTGTTTCACTGTTGTGGTTGCAAGTTCCGATCAATCTTAACTCACAATCACGACCTCTTGCGCTATCTCTTAGCTTTTTGCTTTTCATATTATTTGACTCTCCATTAGTTTTGCATACTCCGAGTCAACTGGCACTGTTAACTTAATACCGCGCTCAATGCACCATTGCTCTATTTTGTTTAGATAAAATGTGAACTCTCCCACATCAAGCGACTTTGTTGATTGAATCTTAACGCTCACATTGCCATTTGTTATCTGCTTTACAGGGCAAAAATATTTCTTGAATACCTCATGCCACATCTCCGAGCCGCTTATTTTAGACTCGCACTGCAATGGCGCTTGCTTGTCTATCTCAGCTAGCCATCGCCAGTAAAGAGAGTTTTGGCTTAAAGAGCGGGTTTCTTTCCATTCCTTAACTGTCACCCTGTAAGCTTTATTGCTTGATTGCAATATTTTAGTTAGCTCAGATATGCAATAGCCAAGACTTGATAGTGTTAGTTTAAACTCTTTCATAACCCCTCGTTTAACTACAACATAATACCCGATTAAACCGACTCGCTACGCTTGCGGCTTAATACTTAAATGTTACGTTTCTTTATCTTCAAAGCAATCATAAAGCTCTAAAATATCAATGGCATTATCACCATAAAATTCTATAACTGATTCTTTTGTAAATTCCTGTGGCTCTTCACAATCACCATCAACAAAGGCAGGGCAGTCAACGTCGCAGTTTCCAGCCATGCCAACCCTCATACATACACTTGCTGTAACTGGAAGTCGTGGGTCTATTCCAAATAAGTCCATAATTTTCTACTCCTAATTTTATATAAAACTCTCACATAACAAGTAATTAAACTGCGAATTCGCTTACAGCTCATCGCGTTAATGAGTGGTTATGTTTCAGTTAATATAGCTAACTCAGCTTCTGCTTTAGCCAGTGCGGCCACATTATTATGATGCGTGTCTATAAAATATGAATTTGTATCACCAGTAGTAAAGCGCACTGACGACTCTGTCAAGGCTTTGTATTTTGCTATTTTAATTTTCAGCTTATTTATTCTTCGTTGTTTAAAAAACATCTAATTACTCCTTATTTTGCATTTAATTCAAACATAACAATAAATTAAATCTATTATATTAAACTCACAATATTAAACTGTGAGCTATATCACAAAATAGAGCTGTAAATATAAGCTCCGCCTTTTGCTTTCACCCTAGATATGTAGCCTAGGTCAGATAGCTTTTTTAGCGACCTGCTTACAGCGCCAACGTGAATACCTGTCAAGCCAGAAATGCAAGAAGAGCTAACATTACAAACTCCTAAAACATGGTCATAAACTATTATGTCCGCAGGCATAAGCTGCATTTTAGAGACAAGTCTAGGAAATTTCATTATAGCAACTCGCGCCATATCCTCTGTAATTTCTGTAACTCGATTATCAAAAACATGGTATTCATCAACTAACACACGATGGAGCAAGCGACTAAAATCAGGCATTGTATAGATATTATCATCACCACGCTTTTGCACCGAGATGGCGCTAGCCTTAAGCTTTGCCTTGGCTGCTTGTCGGTTAGCTGGTGCGCGTAGTTTTGCTTTGTAAGTTTCTGCTAGGCTCATTTTATACGCCCTCATTAAGTTAAACCAATCTTAGCCTATCCAGCATTTTATTCTGTGATGTTAGTCACGTTATATAAACTTAACGCTAGATAAATAATCATATCCTTTGCGCTTCTTCTCTGTAAGCTCAGGCTTAATTGATGCCAGCTTGCTATCTTCTGCGCACATACCTCGCTTGGCCACGTTTAGCTTTTCCTGCTCTTGCATCTTTAATATCTGCTCAAAACTTACTTTGTACTCGACGAATCTTCCGACCTTTCTAGTCTCAAGATAATCAGGATTGTTTTTAACTATCACTCGCAATCTTTGAGCTGCGCATTTATGGATAATTCCGGTCATCTCTGAGAACTGAGCGCTATTAAACCATTTATCAACATGCTTAGTTAAAGCTGTTGCAATCTGTCCTATTGTTACTTGCTTGCTCATGCGTTTAATCTCTCGCTGTAAAGTTGAATATATCTAGCTTTATCTCCTTTAAAGTCGCTTGTGTTTCTATCAAAGCTGCCGTTTATCCCCATAGCTATAGGGCATTTAGTCTGCTGTCCAGTGAAAAAACGCCAATACTCAGTTGCAGCACTTGTCGTTTTCTCTGCGCCAGTTGGTGCATCCTCGCACTTATTGCTAAACTCGCTTTCATACGGCTTGTGTAAGTCTTGGCGGTTAGCGTGTTTATATTCCAGCTCTGGTTGCGGTGGCGCTTCGTGCCCTGTGAACGCATCGTAAAATGAGGTATTATTTTCCATGGTGGATTCCCAGCTCTAGCTCCAACCTATCGTAAAAATCAACAAGATTTGAACTAACTCTAAACACCTCTCTAACAGCAAACTCTGGCAGGTCGTAATCAACGCTTGTCTGTAATATAAAGTTCTCGCCACAAATATTCACAATTTATCCTTAATTAATCTAAGCTGCCTTTCTCGTTCATCATCTAATTGCTTAGCTGACTTGTAATGAGTTTTAATTCTGCCAGTTTTTACGCCAGCTTTCTGTGATTCAGTCGACACTTTTGGCTCTGGCTTGCCAAACATACTATGCAAAGCATCTAGGCATTCGTTTTTAGCTGCCTCATTGCGCCTGTTAGCTTCTTTTTGCTGCTCGGTCGATAGTTGCGCTCCATCGGTTAGCAAATGGCTCTCTAGTGGCTCTATGGCGTTATTCTCTGCATATCGCAGATAGTGAGCTATAAATCCTTTTTCACAGTCAGCCGCTTTTAAGTTTCGTAAATCAAATGCGTGATTCGCTGTCACCATTCGACCAACGGTATCTATCTGCTGCTCTCGGTTGATAAATAACTTGTATGCTCGGCTTGCAAATTCGGTTAGGTCGGTTGATTGATCGCACCACTTAATGAACTTACCAACGCTAGGCATCCAATCGCTATCGGACTCCTCGCACGCAAGCAGCCCTGCTTTCACGTTTAATCGCTTACCTGTTTTTAATTCATGACGCATTATCGCTTTTGTCCATGCGTTTTTTAATCTACCTAAATCGTCAGGCTCAGGGCAAGATTGTCGCCATGCTGGAAAATGTGGGAGTAAGCTTTTAAACAAGCGGTTTGTAAATTCCTTTGCCTCTGGCGTTACTTCAACGTGATCTGGTTGTTTAAATCGTGTGTCTGTTTGCGCCGTCCTTTGAATCCTTGCAACTTGGTTTTGTATTTCGCTCACTAGAATGTCTCCTTATCAAATCTTTCCCAGTTGTCTGAGTCGTCGTTAACAACCTTGCCTTTGCCTTGTGGTTGGTTCATCTTAACAACAAGCTTGTCGTATTGCTTTCGCAGTGATGCAGCGCTAAGTATGTTTGAACTCCAAAAGCTATCTTGGTTAGCCCATGTAAATACCTTACCAACTTCAACAGGGTCACGCTTATCAGCTTCAAGCATCAATCTCAAGGTGTTGGCCCATGACTCAAGATTGGGCTTTTTAAAGTTAGGGTTTAATATTAGCAACTGTGAATACATCCATTTTGCAAACTCCATCTGATAATTATCGAATTTATATTTCTTCGGTTTAACCTCTGGTTGAACTAAAGGTTTTATCTCTTCTCTAGTCTGATCTAATCTAATCTTATCTTGCATGGGTTTTGCTGATTCAGTCATGATTGCGTCATGACCCTTTAATTTACCAATGATTTCACGCATTTGCGGGTTACTAGTCATTGACTTGTCTAGTCTGCGAGCCAATTTAAAGCACGTAATAACGCCATCAATTGACTCAAAAAGACGTTCTTTTACGAAATAACGCATCATTTCTTCAACTTTTTGAGGTGTTGAACCTGTGTTTCTGGCTATAATTCGCGCATCATGCTCAAGTTCAAATGTAATATTATCGTTATTAATCTTACTTGCTATAAGCTCTATGCAGTACCAGTACAGGCCGTAACCCTCAAGGCCATAATCTAGTAGTACGTTTTGTAGTTTCGCGTCTTGATTCGCGTCTGTGTCATGCTTAACCCACCGCATTAAATAACCCCTTCGCTAATTAGCTTCTCGTTAATCCACTGCTCGCCTTTTGCTGTAAATAGCGCCTGTGAGTGACCTAGCTCCGTTTGCTTCATTTCGCCTAACCCATTGTCGACAAACGGCTGTAAAAACGCTCTGCCACGCTTAACAGCCTTACTATAAACACCGCCTAATTCATCTAGAAATTTATTCAATTTAATTGCTGACAACTTATGCTTTTGTGCAACTTGCGTTGCTGTCATCAATGCGCCACGTTCAACGCAGTTATCAACGAATGCAACTTTAGGCGCTGCAAGTTCAAGTTGTTTCGCTTGGTCTGCTGCAAGCTGCAATGCCTCGCCTAGTGTTTGTGGGATTTGAAATTGTTGATTTGACTCCAGTGTTTTAATCCATGCTAGGACTTTTTTTCTAACAACCTTTGACTCTCGCATTCCAACAAGAAGCATTTGATCTTTATTTAGCATATAATATCTTACTGGCTGGTTGTTTTGCGGGTGTGGGAAAAAATCTGACACCCCTAGATTGTCAATCTCATCCTCAACCTTAGCTAAAAAGTCGCCATGCTGGATATTTTTACCTCTTAGTTCATTTAGCTTTTTCCATAAATTGAACGTACTAAGCTTATACTCGCCAATACCATTATTTTGCTGTAAAATTAAATCGGTCATTTGAACTCCTTATTAAATGTAATTGCCTCGCGTCAACGGGGCTTTTTTATAGTCTCTCGTTTTTATCGCCTACAACCCATTCACCCAACGCATTCAAACCTATGCGCATTGCATCCCTTGCTATTTCAGATGCTGTAAATCCGCTTTGGCTGCTTTTTGATATCTCTTTGCACTTCTCCATGACAGATGGGTCAAATCTAACTGGCAATGGTAGTTTTTTATCTTTCATACTAACTCCTTTGTTATTGTGTATGTACATTGTACAGCACAATTGTATATACACGCAACCATTATTTAAACTTTCTTTCGCGCATAAAAAATCCGCAATTAAGCGGATTTGGTGGTTATTTTGTTGCTTCGTTAAATTGATCCCTGTCAAACCAAACTATAATGCCAACTTTACCACTTCGCCTTACAGCATCATTTGTATTCACTTGATTTGTTGCAATTGTAAGCTCAGTGTCTTTTGTGCGCTTTTTATCTACTGACTTTACAAGTGATCCGTCAATGCTTTGTAGCATTAAATTATCTTCTCCTATAGTGCTTATTAGCTTTGATAATTCCATTTTCATTTCTCCAGTTGTTTTTGATAATCAGCTTCACGCTGAACTAGTTCTTCTGCAATGATTTCTATTGCTGAATAATTAACATTAAGCGCCCTAGCTATTCTTTGCATTGTGTATCTGGTTGGGCTGCATTTACCGTATTTTATGCGACTTAAAGTTGATTCTGTTATACCTGTTAGCATTGATAGTCGATAAGTGCTAACAGCTCCGTTTTCGCAGTTTACTTGGCATTGCTCGATAGCTTTGCCAAGTGCGCAGAATTCTTTTTTAATCATATTTATTTAGCCTTATAGTGCACAAATTTCTCAGCTCTTATTACTGCCATTTCCGTAAGCATATCGCAAGCCTTGCCTGTGATGCCGTTATTTGAAAGGTGAGCTTTAACGGTTTTAATTAAAGTTCCAGCAATAATCATTGTAGATAATTTTTCAATTAAAGGGTTTAACATTAGCATTAGAGACGCTTTGTCGTCATTCTTAACTGCTAGATCAAACCTTGCTTTCAATTGTAATTTAGTCATAATGCTTTCCTTTAGGTTGTTTTGTTTCGATATAAAGATAATAGCATTACTTGCGCAAAGGGCAAGTAAAATTGTGTGGTTTAATTAAATTAGAATGTAAAGTGTGACAATGCTCACAAAAAAAGCCACTGTGATAGTGGCTTGTGCTTACTTCTGGTTTGATTCAAGATGCTTTATAGCATAACTGTATAGCTTAACTTTATCGTATAGCTTTATAGTCGCTAGCTCTGCCGCATCCTTTTCTTTGCGAACCTTGCTAAGCCTTTCGGCCATAACTTGCAGCTCAAACTCTACCGCCTTTAGCTTTTTACGCTCAGTTACAAGTTGCTCTCTCAGTTCTGGCTTGCTTGCGCATTTCATCACTCACACTCCTTTGCTTTATTTTCAAAGTGTAGCGCCTCTAATTCATGAATGCGCGCGTCGTCTTGATGGTGCTTAACAAGCTTCTTGGCTGAGTCGATAATCCCTTGCGCTTCTAAGACTCGCTCATGTGCTGCTGTAGCATGCAGTGTCGCTTCCATTGCTTTTTGTTGCCAATGTTGTTTGCTTGATAATGTAGTTGTCATTTTATTGCTCCTTAGTAGTTTTCGTGGTAAATATGATTGATTGGTACATATTCAGTTTGCACTGACTCGGACAAAAACGGCGCAAGGTAAAACATAAACTGCGGCTTACTATTACCTTTAATAGTAACACCATCACCGTTTAAAAATGATACTCTACCCCCTGTAATTGGCATAATTAGCGCGTTTGCATTTATTAACTCTGCGAACCATTTTGTTGAAGTGTCGAAATTTAATATGCCGGTTACAGCATAGCCATGTTTCGCCCATTTAACACACTGTTTAACGAATGGCAGCGGCTTAGAATATGGAGGGTTGCAGAAAGCTAAATCACCAGCGACAAAGTTAAACTCTTCTGGTGCATAGGCGATCCACGAGTCATCTAGAAAATCACACTCTTCATCAAGATTGTTTTCGCATACCTTGTTTTTATCGCTAGAGCATAGGTCTAGATTGATACTACCAAATCTCTCAGTTAAAAAGCCAATTACTTCCGGTGGCGTTCTCCATAGATCGTTGCTCATTGCTTAGACTCCTTCTTTGTATACGCCTTTGCTTTCTCTAAAAGCTTAGCGGCCATTGTCACGTCATTATCTTTGCAAACTTTTTTAAATGCTTCATGGTCTTTCTGTTTAAAGTAAACTGTTACGCCTATTTTTTTTGTCATTTTCTATCTCCGTGTTAAAAGTTACCTAAGCTTATATCCGCGCTTAAATATTGTCAAGTATTAATTAGGCATTAAAATTAAATTAAAAAAGAATTAAATAATATTTGACAGTCTGTAAATAAGGGTATAAATTTACCCACATCGAAACAACAGCGGGAGTTATTATGAAAGCATTTACACACACAATTAACCAAGACTACAAAACATGCATCGGCCAGCTAACTAAATGCGCTTTAGTTTCTGTTATTAGCGAAAGCGGTGGCCGTTCAAAGATTCGCACAGGGAGTTTAGAGGTATTTGTTCCAAGTGAAATTTTATCGCCAATTAACGGCGTGGAAATGTAACAATAAATGGGAGTTGTTATGAAAACTAAATTTAAAAAGTTATTCAAGAAAGTTTTAGAAAAAGTATCAGCAAAGATTCCTGCTACATGGAAAGAGAAATGCGAACAGCTAAAGCACGATTTAAATTTTGAGCTTAAAAATAAGGGTTGGCTCACACTTTTAGCAGAGGCGCTTATACTTCCGATATTTCTGGTGCTAGTATGGGTTTTATTAATTTTACTTAACGGGATGGCAGTATGAGCAACGCAGCATTAATAGCAGATATTTTAGCAGGCAATCGAGTGATTGACCGCAAGAAGCGAATGGAAGAAACAGTCGATGTTATGTGCAACAACATGCAGCGCAAGATTGATTTGCAAGCAAATAGCGGTCGAGAGTATGATGCGGCCGCAGCGCGTGGCTACGGGCTTGGAAATGGGCGCAAACAAGGGGATTAGTTATGAAAAAGATAGATGTAGATGGATATTTGTCTGACAAAGGCAAGCGAGTTAGAAAGCAGATTGACTCGCTAAGTAGTGAGCAGCTAGCATTGTGGGCTGATAAACTTTATTCAGATGGCTTTGAGACTCCTGGTGAGCATATTGAGAGATGTGCGCAGGAATTTAAAGATGATGTTTCACCGTTTTAGGAGGCGGTTATGATTGGCGACAACAATAGGCCGGAGCTTTTTCTGGCGCTATCAAAAATGCAAAGTGAGCTAACAGGGGCGTTCAAAGCAACGAGTGGGCATGGCTACTATTACGCGGACTTGTCTAAGTGCATACAGACAGCTCAAGAGCCATTAGCAAATAATGGGCTTGCAGTTATTCAGTTGCTAAATGAAACTGAAAAAGGCACTGAAATTGAAACAATTTTAACTCATGAGTCAGGTGGGTTTATATCATCTTCTTTCTTAATGGCTCAAGCTGTTTTGATGGGTGGTGGCGGTAAAAATCCAGCACAAGCAATGGGGGCGTCAATAACGTATATGCGCCGTTATGCTTACTCAGCTATCATAGGCTTGGCTCAAACAGACGATGATGCTTGCAATGTAACAGCGAAGCCAAAAGTAACAACTATTGATGCAAATCAAATTGCAGCATTAAGAGCATTGTTCCACGATTGCATGACAGAGCAGCTATTCTTGCAGCAATGGAATATAGCAAAAATGGAAGATATCCTAACCGCTAGTTATGACAGTGTGTCTAACTGGTTAATTCAATCAAAACAACAAGGGTAATAAAATGAGCATTAATAAGGTAACTTTAATCGGAAACTTAGGCAAAGATCCAGAAGTGCGATACATGCCTAATGGTGATGCGGTGGCAAACTTTAGCTTGGCAACTAGCGAAACATGGAAAGATAAGCAAACAGGCGAGCGAAAAGAGAAAACGGAATGGCACAAGGTCGTTGTGTTTGGAAAGCTTGCAGAGATTGCTGGTGAGTTCGTGCGCAAAGGCTCAAAGCTTTACATTGAAGGAAAGCTTCAGACTCGCAAGTGGCAAGGGCAAGATGGGCAGGACAAATATACAACAGAAGTTGTGCTTCAAGGCTTTGGCTGTGTACTTGAAATGCTAAATAAAGTTGAGGCTCAACATCAAGGCGCAATAGCTCAACAGCAACAACCACCAATGCAGCAACAACCACAACAGCAAGCGGCTCCGCAGTATCAGCAGCCACAACAAAGCGCACTACAGCAACAAGCGCCGCAATACCAACAAGCGCCGCAACCGCAACAATATAACGGTGGCTAACCTAACCGCCTGTCATTAACGTGACAGGCATCACTGACTTGTTGTGCAGTTAGTGTATAGTTAACCCTTACATTAAGCGGCAAAGCGTAGCGTGTCAGACTTAAATGTGTTGTTAGTAATTGAATTGCGATAAATATAGAGGTAATTATGAATATAAGTAAAAAGCAATTAAAATTTATTGAGTTGGTTGAAAAGTGCGGTTACTTGCTTAAAGATGAAATTGATAAACAGCAATACCCTGACTCAATGGTAAGCGCGCTCATTGAAAAGAAATTGATATTTGAGCATGAAGGAATGCTTGCAATCACAACAGGATAGCAATTCTTACTAACATCAAGATAAACATCAGAGCGCAGCGATTGCATGAGTTATCGCAGTGTTATGTAACGGGCATCACAGTTTTAATTTTAATCTTTACTACACTATAAGAAAAGGAGGTTGATATGTGCATTAAAAGCGGTAGTTTAGTGAAGATTATTAGAGCTAGTAACAATTTAGTTGTTAACCAAGTTGTTGAAGTAGAGGAAGTGACGAGCAAAACCATGATTAAAGTTAAAAATGGTTTTGCTCGAATTCCTGTTCAAGTTAGAGATGTTGAAAAGATTAATGTTAATCTGTGCTAACTCCAAGTTATAGCGTTAATCTCATCGTTAGTTGTGGCTGCATTAATCGCTGCAATAATTGGCTTGAGCTTGTCAAACCTCTGCACTCTAATGTGTTCTAGCATGTCAGATAAAAGAGTGGCTGACTGCTCGTGAGTGTGGCCAACCTCGTTGAACCATTGCCCATCATGTACGTAAATAGAACCGCCATTTCCAGCTATCACGATACTCTGCAGATTAAGCTGATCTATCTCTCTGCAATCATAGCTATAAGTTTTGTCAGTGCCGAGGGCGTCAGACTGAAATAACGTTGCGATCGCATCATCGCATTCTTTGCGCATTTCTGCTAGTTTTGCGCATCTGCAATTTTCTAGTGTTGGTGCAGGATTGCAAATTGCATCAGCCTCTTCTTGAGTGATGGCTGTCAAATCACTGTCAATTCCATTTGCGACTTGCAAATCAGTGAATGAGTAAACTTTGTTTTTTGAGTCTTTGTAAAAATCCATATTGATCTCCTTATCTCAGTTCAGACCAGCTGACAATTGTTACGGATCCTGCGCTAATCTCATAGCTAGAGCCTGCTGTGACCACTTCTGATATTGTAGAATATCCGCTAAGATCGCTGCCCTCCTCTATTGCTAAACTGGCCCCGTCTATTAAGAGGGTTCTTGAAATGGTATCGCTTCCAGAGATTATTGCAGCAGCTTTTATTGCTCTATTTGTTGAATTTAAGGCTGCAACATTTAAAGCTCTTGATGATGTAACATCTGCCCAACCCTGACCAAGGCCTAGCGGTGCATTATACCATTTGCATAGCAGATTAACTGTAACGCCCGCTGTTGCAACTTCATCAATAAGAGATTTAGTTGTCGTCTTACCTCTGTGTTCGTAGTTGACAATTACATTATTTGCGTCAGTAATTGATTCGATAGTGAATTCTTTGTTATTAGATAGAGAATTAGTGATTTGAATAACATCTCCAATTTCCAAGTTATCTAAAGCGCCGATGCCAGTCAAATTAATAACCTGCGTTGCGTTTGTGAATGTTGCTGTACCTGTTACCTCTGGCGTCCCAGCTTGTGTTGAGCTGTCTTTATCATTTATATCCTGCCACACACCAGCCTGCTCGCTTAACCCTGCGAATTTATGTGATGGAGCGACTGACATATCGATAGTTAATCTAGTGTTACCGCTCTCTAGCGAGATTGTAACGCCAGTTTGCACAACGGAATTATCAGCGAGTTTAATGCCGTAAAAGTCGCCTGTAAAATCGCCTTCATACTCAACATAATAACTGCCGCTGTCTGCGTTTATTAAACCTGCGCTATATGTTGCGTTAACTAAATCGGCATTAACGACAAACCGACCATTTGCAAACTCTTGTCCTACTGTGAAAGTTTGAGGGGTCGCGCTTATTTGGCCGTCTGCACCAGCGACATTAAAGTTCTGATTTGCTTTAAGCCTATTTTCAACTTGAACGGTTGACCATGAATTAGTCACATTCGGCTCATCTCCAACTGTCCATGAATCTTTTCTAAACCACGGCAACCCATTATAAACAGACATAGCTCCAGCGGTTGGATATTCCTGCTCAGCATTCCACTCTGCAACGCCCATTTGATGAAGGTATGATATAAACTGCGTTGCTGTGAATGATGCAGCAGAGAAATCCTGCAATGACGGGCTTTCGCTCGCTCCAACAATTCCCCACCCCTGCAAAAACTTGGTTGTGATTTGATCTGTTAGCTCGTCAGACTGTGTTGTTCCGCCGAACACAGTCCTCTCCGTTCCAGGCGCAGAGGATGCAAACGCTTTCACATCTCCGTTATATCTAGTTATTTTGGACATTATATTAATTTCCTCGCAAAAATGCCGCCAGCTCTTGACGGGTCAAACTTATCAGAAAAACCTAGCGAACTCGGGTTATTTGAAAACCCAAATGTCACGCCAGGCTCGGCTTGTATTATTACTCTATAACTAAATGTTATCGGCCTCGGCAGTATATCAAGTTTTAAAACTAATTTTAATTCATCCAAGCTTACGCTAGGTGAAACATAAAGGGTTAGCGTTTGATCTTTATTGTCTACAACATAAGCTCTACCTTCTGACGCATCAAATATAACCTGCTGCAAGCTCGGTTTATCGTCAGAAACAAGGTATGGAGAGCAATTGTTTTTAGCTATCTTTATTTTTAGTAGCTTTCTGTATTCTGGATCTTGCAATTGGTAAGGCGTGTAAACAGGTCCGAACTTATCAAAGAATGGAGCGCTCTCTCTAAGTGCGTTAAATTTGTCTGAAAATCCTTTTGAATCAGGGTTTATTGAGAAGCCAAAAAAAACGATAGGAGTTATGTTGTCAACTTGTCTAGATAGTCCGACAATGCGTCCGATGAGATCTAAAACCTTACCACTTGCATTATCAATATCAAAGTTACTTCCAAACTCTTTTATAAAGTTGGCTTGATTTTGCCAGTCTACAAGTAAGTTTCTTATCTCAGCATTTGCCTTGGGCTTCTCGTAATACTGCTTTATTAGATAGAGAATATACTGCTCTGTTAATTCGCTGCTCATTATGCTGAAACCTCTGTCACAGTTATATTTGCAGTATCAATCACAAACTTACCGCCAAAATCTGGAGATAACTCCTTGCCTGTCCAAGCAAGTCCGTCAAGGCTTATTTCTAAATCACTAACAATGTAATTGTAATTTGTAATGTAAGCGCTAGGTGTTAGCTCGCCAGCTTGAACGCTTAACCCTATTTCAACAGGGAATTTAGAAAGGCTTTCTTTTATTGCATCTTCATCTATATCTGAACCAGTAACTTTTTGTGTCGCTGTTAATCTAATATATAAATCTTTGTATTCTGGTCTATCGATATTGTGCTCGTTAATTATAAAAAATGGATCGCCGTTTGGCTTTGTAAGCTCATCTGTGTACGTGACTTCTATATCGCCTTTTGTGGCGCCAAGTCGCTGCTTTGCCATTACCTCTCCGATATCGTCTAGAGAGCCACCCTCTATAATAACCCACATGGTATGGGCGTTTAAATCTTTCTCAGGGTCGTAAGTGCTTTCTGAGTTGTCCAGCACTTGCAAATCAGTAACGCCAGGCAATTGTGCAAGTTTTGCGTAAATAGCGCCGACAGTGCTTTGGGATGGATTTTCAAGTGATTTCTTGCGTCTGACTCTAAATGCCTCCTCTGTTTCTTCCTCTCTTCCTTGTGTAGCGTCTGTAATGGCTGTTATAGATATTACGCCAAGCTCGGGCGTTGCTTGAGTAAATGAGCTTCCCGCAGCCACGCCAGATATGCCACCCCACAAGCTGGATAGGAAGGTGATATTGTTGTCGCCTACATTAATATTCACATCTGAATCGAGGAACCAGTTTTGATTGCTGTTGTCTGTTATTGTGTAGCCCGATGGTAGTGTTTTCACTCTATCCGAATTAAGAACCAAATCCCACTGCGAGCGAGATGATGGAAGCAGGTAAACGCCAGCAAGCTTTGCTATGACTTGTTGCATATCTCCGTTGTTTAAGTCAGGGTCAATTTGAGAATAAAGCCAAGATATTAAACTTTCAATATCAAATCTTAATAGCGCCTCGATTCCAATACGCTGCCCGTCTGGAGATTCTTGATCTACATCAATATCAGCCCCATAAATTGACCTATAACCTTCTGTAAGGCGTTCAATTAGTTCGGCTAGCGTGTTTGTTTGCACGCCGTTTTCGTTAAACTCAAGCGTCATAAATCTGATATCTCCAGCGTTTCTTCTTCGTCGTATATTGTAACATAACTTAGCGATAATGATTGCATTCTATCAACTGTGCGCAATATCTCTAATTTAGTTACTTTTGTTACGCCGCTAGTTTGCATTACAACGCGATCAATCTCTTTTAAGATTGTGTCCTCGGTTCCTTTTCTGCCGAGTAAATCAATCCAATCAATATTGTCATCCATGTTTAGCGGGTTGTCATTTTTAAATGATTTTAGTCTAGTTGCGACCTTTTGATTAAGCGCATCTTTCTCGCTTATGTAATTAGCGAGTCCAGCCCCAAACGTGAAGTCACCATTACTATCTAATGCTCTAACTCTCATACAATGCCCGTTATAATTCCGTTGGTTACTGTTATAGTTTTGCTGTCTGCGCTTGTAAACGTGCCGCTAACACCAGCTTGGTCGCTTGTCTGTATACTTGTGAATGAAGCTTGCCCCAATACAGAAATGGCTGCTTGCATTTGATTGGTGATTGTTACATCTCCTGTATGCGTCCTTGTTCCTGTTACTTCTTCATCGCCAGTGCGCGTCAAATTGCCTTTATGCTCCAAATTGCCTTGCGCAAACATATCGCCAATTTGAGTTATTACATCAGGGATTTCTATTGCGCCTGCATTGTTTTTTATTCCAACTAAAGCAAATCCATCTGAGTAATCGTGCATTCTCATTTCTACTGGTGAAACAAAATCATCACCATAATACCACGCGTCATAGCAGCGTTCTGATATAAATAATAAACAGTAATCACCAATTGCGATTGGATGCGCTGTATATGATGATCCGCCGCTTATGAATATAGGAGGAACTTCTGTGAACATTGCTAGCTTTTCGCTTTCGCCATTCACTACTCTATTAACAACTGGTGAGCATGATATTGTTTTTTCTCCAACCTCTTCAACTTTACAGATAACTGTCGTATGAAGGTTAGACAGGGCAAACGCTAAAGCCTCGTTAATTGTTTCGTATAGCTCTTCGCTTCTCATCGCACAACCTTAAATTCATTTGCAGGCCTGCACGTCACAACCTGCTCCCACGCGCCTTTATATGCACCTGTTGTTGTTATTTGGTGGATTTTGTATGTGCCGTTCACGTCTGGATTTGTCACGCTCTCAAGCTCGCATAGCCCGCCTATTTTTAAAGTAGGATTTAATACGGTAGTAAATACTGTGTCAATATGATCTTGTTGCGGCGTTCCTTTCAGCCCTGTTTTGGCTGTTACTAGAGGTGCAATTGATGAAACAACCTCATCGTCATTAGTAATAAATATTTTTTCGTCTTTAATGTAAAACTCTTTCCCTTGCGCTATTTTTGATAACAATTCAGAGCTAGGCCCTACCAAGACTTTAGGCCTAAGTGTGTCCGATAGAGTTGTTACAACTCCTTTTTCAGTGTTCGGCATATCTTCTAGTATTGCGTCGATAGCAAGAGAGCGACCGCTTACAACCTTGTTAGTAAACGCCTGCGTAAAGTCGGGATGGCCATCGTAGCATTCAAGCGTGTTTACAAAGGTTGCGCCCTGCCTGCTTAACTCGCCTGTCCTCACTGAACCTTTAAATGCTCGATACAGCCTGTTTTGATATCCTATTTCTAATTGAATTGGAAAATACTTTTGCTTGTCTAGCTCATATTTAATAAGCTTCTCGCGCGTAGCTTGTTTTAGCCCTGGGATAGTTACGTTAAGTTTATTTAAAGACTTATTAAATATATTCTCTGTAGATGAAAAAGAGATGTTAAAAGGAGGTCTAATCTCAACCTGATTAGCCCCAAGCCCTATAGTTAACCTATAATCACGAGTAAATCTATCTGACATCTACACCCCTAATTTCTATCATCTCGCTTGGTGTAATAAAATAAAGCTCGCATCTGCCGCGCTCGAAATCATCTTCTCTAAATGGGTCAACACCACTTCCTGTAGTATCAACAACAGCAAAATCAAACGGCCAATTTCTATGTTTAAAATGCGTAGTCGATAGCGCAAGCTTAACTCCGTAAATCGGAGGTTGCGGCTCTGTGTTATCTTTTCGCGTGTACGTCACGTTCATTTTCCACATTTGCACAGACTTTTCATAAACAAGCGTTAAGTTTACCAGTCCTCGACTAAATTCCAAAGTGTGATTTTGTATATACTCGCTAGTGATGTTCTCTACAATGTTCATTTAAGCACCTAATAGCGCGCCAAGTAGCGACGTTTCTTTGTTTGTTTCTGGATTCTGACCGCCTTTATTTGCCGCACTTGCAGTTTTACCGGCGACTGAGTTTGACGGTGACGCATAGCTATTTGACACTTCAACGTAAACAAGCTGAGAGTAATTAATCTGCGTAAATGTAGATGTAAATTTTAGCTCTCCTGTTGTGTTATCACTGCTGATAACCAAGTTTGTTAGGGCCATATTTTTAAAATCACGATTTTCAGTTGATAGCGATATAGGCTGTCTAGAAAAATAAATCGTTTCCATATACTCAACAAACTTTTCTTTTTGACTTTTTGCTGTAGATGCGGAGTTGTTAAAAAACTCATAAGCGCTATCGGCTAGTCGCCTCGCTCTATTTGCAAGCAGTGTCGCCTCTCTTAGCGAGCTATCTATCTGTGATATTCTTTGTATTTGCTGCTGGCTCTTAGCTGGTAGCAAGGCTGTAATCTCACCAACTGCTGAAAAATCCTTGCTAATCAATTCAGGGTACTGCGGAGCCTCAACTATTAAATCGCCTATAACTCCATTTATGCTAACTGTTATAGGGTTGTTTAATATGTCGTCTGTTGAATTTGAGCCATCTTCCAGCACATCAACAGGAACCACATTAGAGTAGTTGGTTGATTCGTCCACTTTTGCAAATAAACGAAACCCGCCTATTCCAATCTCGGTTTCCTGTTTGGTATTGTTTAGCGCAGAGCTTATGCCATCGAAAAAACTCACATGCCACCTCTATTGAAATATTGACGCGCTTCTCTTAATTGTTGAGATTGCTGATTAGCTACGGCTTGCCCTGCTGCTGCCGGGTCATTTGAATAAACATTTATATTATTGTTTTGATTTACATTTGCAGTAGATGATGAGTTGTTTGTCACTCCTCTATCAACAGCTCCGTCATTCCCACCAGAGAACCCGAGGAAATCACCAACACTAGCGGCGGCGTCTCCCACTGCTTTAAATGCACCTGTAATCGTTTCTGATATGCTTCCAAACAACTCAGATACAAACACCTTTAGCTCATCGAACAATCCTATAGCTTGCTTGATAAATACCTTGATTGCCTTAACTCCATTTTGAAGCGCTGGGGCTATATCAAAGCCCGTCCAATCCATAATAAAGTTACGGATTGCAGAGTTTCCACCTTTAAACGCCACTATTAAATCATCTATTGCAAGTGCTGCCGCTGCTATTCCAGCTGTAATTAATACAACAGGTGAAAACACAGTTGCCAGCGTAGCACCTAGCCCGATAGTTGCAACCTTCCACACACCAAAGGCAGCAGCTGCCGCTAGTGCAATAGGGGTCATTCTACTAACAAATCCAGACGCAGAAATTAAAACTTTTCCTAGCGCCTTAATTCCGTTTTGTATCAGGTCTTTGTTTGCCACTAGAAAATCGGTAAAACCCTCTGTTAGCTCTTTAATTGTTGGGGCGATTCCAACTGCAATTTGATTTTTAAGCCCTTGCATCCCAAATTTAAGGACTGTATTAGCATCATTCAAAGCTGCTGCTGCATCCGCTTGCTCTTCTGTAACAGTGCCGAGAGCGCGAGCCTTTGCGCGTAGTGCGTCTATTTCTTTCGATGACTTATTTAGGAGCTGAATCATCGAGCGGTCAATACCTAGCTTATCTAGAATATCGGCTTGCTCTGCCTTGTTAAAGCTTTGCAATGAACCGCGCATATCCATCATTATTTTATCTGCGCTTTTCATTTTGCCGTTTGCATCACGGACTTTTATTCCAAGCTGTAAAAACGCCTCTGCTGCCGGCCCTCCGCCAGTGCGCGCAAATTCACCCGCTCGCTTTGTCAGTTCCTTAATGGATGACATTGTAGCATTTAAATCTGAACCGTTTTGAGACGCTGCAAATCCTAGCTCTTGCATTGAGCCGACCGCTACATCTGTTTCTCGACTTAGTTGTACCATTGGATCAATTGCTTTAGTTACATTTAAAGTCCATGCAACAAAAAGACTTGTAGCGCCTTGGATGGCAACTGCAAGCCCTGCTGTTAATCCTATAGATGTTTTTAGGTTTTTATTAAACCCCTCTTGGGGCTTTAAGGAGCCGACAAAACTAAATTTAGTAATTAGCTCGTTTATTTCAGCCATTTTGCGCTTGCTCCATCTTGTAGTGCTCTATATCAGCGCTAATCTCTTCAAACTCAATCATGTTTAAAACTTCCTCTGTGCTGAGTTCGTTCACCGCCGCCCAATCTCCATACCCTGCTTTAACTAATGAAAGCAGGGTAAAGTCGTCATTGCCTACATTGGTTTCTTCAATGTAGTTGCTTGGCTTTCTTCTGCTTTGGAAGCTAAGGCGGTATTTGCTTCTGGCAAAAAAGGCGCGGAGAACCCCTGTAATGACATCATAACAAACTGAGTGTAGTCACTCATATGCTCGTTAAAATGCTCAGGAGTTGTATCAAGCTTAAACCCATCGACAAGGACATATTGCATTAGCAACGGCTCGATATCATTATCGAACTTGTCAGAGTCAATAAATCCTAGATTTCCACTTTCTAGCTCTCCGGCAACCGTTGTCATATAAGCAAAGATTTTTTTGGCTTTCTTAAACGGCATTTTTGCAAATGTATAGCGTCTATCCCCAATATCAAAACCGCCTTTTTTGTAGATATCTTTGATTGCTGATAGCTGATCCATTATTTACCCCTAGAAGGTTTCGATTGCTGAACGGAATTGGATAACGTAAGTTTTCGTGTTATCCGCATCTTGGTTATTATCTACGTTACCTGGCTGTGTTGTAATGGAGCCTGTAGTTAATTGAGTCGTCGCTTTTTTAGATGTGCCGCCCTCAAAATATGCGCGCTTCATTGAGCCGTCAAATACAGTTGGAGATGCTGAGTTTTTAGCATCATTCAAAAACTTATCGTCAGGCGAATGCTTTTGAACCATGATGGTTAAGTCATGCACATCACCATCAACTCTATTTGAAACTGACACACTTCCGTTAATGCCGTTTGTCCGTGCTGTTTTCTCATTTGCAGGGGCGAGGTTTAAAGCCTCGCCCTCCATAAGATGCTGGAACACATAGCCGTTAAGCGTTAGTGTTGATTGCGCATTGGGATAGGAGATTACGCTCATTTGACAGTCCTTGGTTGTTAGGGTATATTGAGTTCATTAATTATACACTATATTTAGGTAAAGTTAAATTCAACATAGCGAGGGCGTATGGGTATTTGCGATTTGTTTATTGGAAAGAGAATAGAAACCAAAACATCTGGTGTGGCGGTTATAACGGAGATAAAAAATTCAAGAAGTGTTTCCGTGCTCTTCCCAGATACAGGGTTCTACAGAGTTACAAATGCTAGATCTGTCAGGAATAGAGAGATAAAAGATCCAACAAGGCCGGCAGTGTTCGGTGTTGGGTTTATTGGCGTTGGCGTTTATAAGTCGAGAGTAAAAGGGGTAAAAACAAAGGCATATATAAAATGGATTTCAATGTTACAAAGGTGTTATGACGAAAAATTCAAGGAAAGAAACCAGCATTATAAAGATGCAACAACTTGCAAAGAGTGGCATAACTTCCAGAGCTTTGCTGAGTGGCATGAGTATAATTATAAAGAAGGGTGCGAGCTAGATAAAGATATAAAAATAGAAGGAAATAAAATATATTCACCAGAAGCTTGCTCTTATGTTAGCCACAATAAAAACATAATTAAAGCTAGGGCAAGGTCGTATTTGTTCACAAGCCCAGACGGAATAAAGACAGAGGTATACAATCTTTCTGGGTTTTGTCGTGAAAATGGCCTGGTATTAAGCGGAATGACAAGGGTTAGGTCAGGGGAAAGGAGAACACACAAGGGGTGGACAAAAGGGGAGTGAATCCCCTTTAAAATAAATCGGTTATCATTTGTTAAATGTGATAATGATATCTTCGGAATGAACTGCGCCGGAATTCTTCACAGCAATTTGAATCACTGGAGATTTGCGCGCTTGTCTATCCGCTGTTGATTGGTCTGCTAAATCGCCTGCTAACACGTAGTAACCTCGAGTAGCAATCGAATCTAGGAATTGCGTTCTATCGCCAAAGAAATCAGCAAGCGTCCATGTGCCAGGAGCAAATACACCAGCTCGCACAAATTGATCACAAGTTTTTTCTGCATCATCTTCGATTAAGTCAACGCCAGCATCAGTCTGCGGTACTTTTGTAGGCGTGACTTTTAGCAGGTTGTAAGAGTTAGTTTGCACGTTGTCAACAAATGCCATTAAGTTGTAAACATTATCTACAAAGTCATTAGCACCGCTTGTTAATGTGGTCGGTACGTCCTTGATTGCCGTGTAAACATCAAGGCCAACTGTCTTAGCGTTTGCAAGCTCCGTCTCTGTGTAATCCTCAGCGGCAACGGCGAGAGTTTTCAGGTTCATTGTAATTGCTGTGTTTTGACCTGCAA
>Ga0193951_1000068_pt1 | contig 41555 bp, 32 predicted proteins | sample BB_2_MG_FD_140370 | JGI IMG/M metagenome (GOLD analysis project Ga0193951, IMG submission 140370) | Microbial mat bacterial communities from the Broadkill River, Lewes, Delaware, United States - BB_2_MG | ecosystem: Environmental > Aquatic > Freshwater > River > Microbial mats | place: USA...
ATGGCGCTAATGTTAATAATGAAGCAAAGAAAAGTTAACTAATTTAGCATTCATCTATATTAGTTAAAGCCCTTATCTTGGTGATAAGGGCTTTTTTTTGATTATTTTTCGTGTATTGAAGTATACGTTATACCAGTTTCATTAATTAGGTGAACAATTTTATACGTAAAAAAATTGCCAAATATAAGGCCTTTATTTCAATAACTAGTTGTTCTAATTATTAAATAAATAAATAACGATTTCGTTGGTGATTTTAACAAGCAGAAATGATCACATAGTTAGTAAGATCGGTATTAATAATTTCCAAGTGAAATAAGTTTGAGAGTTAGCCAATAGCGCTAGTCAAAACTAGCGCTTTAAATATTGATTGAAGTCGATATCACTACAACCAAGCACCACTTTTACTCGGTTAGAGGCACCTAACTTCTTAAGAATAGATGAAACATGCGATTTCACCGTTGTTTCTGAAATATGAAGATTGAACGCAATTTGTTTATTCGCTTCACCTTTCGTTAAATGCTTTAACACGATTAATTCTCGGCGAGTGAGTAAAGAGATATTTTCAGGTAAAACTTTATATTCTTTTGCAGTGGCAGTTGTTGTCGTGGTGGTGGTAGCTTCTGAGCGCATAATGTCTGAAGGTAAATAAACATTACCTTGAAAAACACTCTCTATCGCTTCACCAATAACATCTTTTGACGATGATTTAGAAATAAACCCCACGGCGCCATATGATAGGGTTTGCAAAACCTTTTGTTTTTCTTGTTCTGCTGAAACAATAACAACAGGCGTTGTCGGACATTGATTACGTAAATCTAATAAACCATTAAGGCCAGACATACCAGGCATATTTAAATCTAAAAGTATTAAATCTATTTCATCATTATCTTTAACAAAAGCAAGTGTAGAGTCTATATCTTCAGTTTCATAAGTCGTTGACCCAGGAAATTTCATGCCAATAATATTAACAATGGCATCTCTAAATAGCGGATGATCATCTGCAACCAAGATTTTATACATAAAGCAAAATACCGTAAAATGAGTAAGCTACTAGACTCTAGCAGGTTATTATCAACTAGTTAACCCTCCTAAAGTTGTAGAAAACTCATCTTTTAGATATAAAGTAATAATTTAATCGCTACATTCGTTTAAAATATTATCTCTTTGATTTTTAAGGAGCAGAATATTTTTCTACTCCTTAAGCTAGATTACGACATTAAAAAGTCACCACAGCACCAATTGAGAAAGTGTTGTTGTCTTCAGCTATTAAAGAATCTGTGGCATCTGCTTCAGTATTATTATATTCAACTACGGCAGTCAAGCCTGGAAGAATTGTTCGAAAGTAAGCAATACCAGTATTACTGTGTGTCGCATCACCTACAATACCAACAGTTTCAACATTACCACTATTACTGGTTTCTGATTCACCATAAGTTAAGACTATACGGTTATCATTTAGGGTATAAGCGGCCTGAATTAGATAGCCTTCAGTTTCAACTGTGTCTGGTCCAACGATTTGATCTAAACCTGCAACATGACCTAACCCTTCAGCACTATAACCGGAAGCGGTTAGTGATAAACCTGAAATTTTGTAATTAATACCATAACCAATGCCGGTCTGATCATGTTCAACATCATTAATTTCACTTGACTGAGTAACCCCACTAACCCAAGCTTTTAATGAAGAATCATTATTAAAATTAGTACTATACATTAATTCAGCTTCAAAACGAGGTAGATCTTCGGAAGAGTCTGCACCAAGTTTATTAGGGTCCATAATGGCAACCGCTAATTGAAAACCGTTTAAATCAGGCGTTCTATAAGTAATTTGTGATTTAGGCATTGGATAAGTATAACCTGTTGCGATATTACCAAAAGAAACATTGTTACCATCAGCTAAGCCAAAAAAGTCAGATGTTTGACCAAAACCAAGTAAAAGTTCATCGCCAAGAATGTTAGCACGATTATATAAACCAAAATCTTTACCAATTAATACTTCCCCGAAATCGCCGCTAATAGTGGCATAAAACTGACGAACGTCGATTAATGAACCAGTACCCAAATCAGCAGGTGATTCATCACGTACATTGTCTGTATCACTTAGAGAAACCCAAAATGAAGAACGCATAGCGATTTTTACATCATCAAGTTGTTTAGCGATATTAAAACCGATATTACTTGGCAAAAAACCAGTACGAACTCGTGATTGTGTGCGATCTGTTTCTACCCCAGTAGCATCAGTTTTATCAATTGAGCTATTAGAGTAAAATACATTAACTAACCCGTCAGTGCTGAAGGTTATCCCGTCATTATTGTATATTTCAACGGCGGCATTTGAGTTAAATGCTGCCATAGCTAATGTCGCAGTGATTAAGCTAGTTTTGAATCGTTTAGTCATTTTCATGCTTCCTTTTTTATCGTTATTAGAGTTCAATCATCATAAAAATAACTTTAAGCGAATAGAATGAGTCAACTTATCGAAATTAACAGTGCTTTAGTCGTAAGTAAGAGTCTTAGTGCTTTAGTAGGAGTACGGATGAAAAGGTAGGAAGTAATTTAATTAGCCTGCGGGAATATAAATAAATAGCCTAATATTACAGATAATTAACGCTACTTTACTATTTAAATATACTTATGGGTGCTTTTTGACATAACGAATGGCAAGTCGAACAAATAACCAAGTTATCAGTAAAAAAATAGGAACTGAGAAGCCTTTAACAAGTGTTTTATTAACTTCAAAACCTGAAAAAGTCACGGCATTAAGCACATAATCTAACAAGCCCATCAAATAAAAAGCCATTGCAGCAACAGAAACACCTTCAACCATTTGTTGTAAACGAAGCTGTACTTTGCCACGTTGATTAATCGCAGATAATAATTGTTGATTTTGTTGCTCAATTGTTAAATCAACCCGAGTCCTTAACAAGCTACTCGCTCGAGCAATTCGGCGAGTTAGTCCTTCTAAACGAACAGATAATGCCTGACAAGTACGAATTCCAGGACTCAAGCGTCGAGTAACAAATTCGTTTATCCGTTCAAAACCTTCAATGTCCGTTTCTTTGAGCTGTTCAAGTCGAGAGCACACTAATTCATAGTAAGCATTCGTCGCACTAAAACGATAACTAATATCCGCTATCAGTTGCTCGGTATTTCCTGCTAAATCTGACAATTTATCTAGCATTTGACTATCATTTTTTTCACCCACACCTGCCATTTCTTGATTTATATCGACTAAATCATTTTCCATTTGAGCTACTTTAGGCGACAAAGAGCGAGCTATAGGTAAACTCAATAACGCCATGACTTGATAGGTTTGTATTTCTAGCATGCGTTGTATAAGCCTACCCGCTTGATAACTATTGAGTAAGTTACTTTGAATGATAATACGGTCAAAACCATCACTATGTACCCTAAAAGAAGCATAAACATTTGCTCGATGGTCAGCAACACTACTCCCCAATATTTGATGTCCTTCAAAAGCGCAGTGTAGTACTTCTTCCGATATTTCATCCTGATGAATGACTAAGTTAACCGCACTCACTAATTCACCAACAATATTATCAAACCACTCTTGTGGCACAAACTCTGTTGCATAACCATCAAATAGGTATTGCCCTACCCCTTTACGAATAAAACTATAACTTGAAAACTCTAAATGACGTTCCCAACGTAATTCAAAACCGCCAAAATCTTGATAATAACAACTTGCATCACGGCTAGGAGGGTTAACATTATAGCGTTGGCATAAAGAATAAATTTGTTGATATTCTTGTTCTTGATCCTTTGCTGTTAAACGTACAGCCATATGTGTTATCGATGATGGCACAGTAACTTGTGGTGATGGCCTATTATGTAACTCTTGTGAGACTTGTTGTCGTAGAGGAGAAACCACAATGCTTGCGCGTGTTGAATTACAATGATTAACCCTTGCTTTTTTCTGTGTCGTATACAAAGTAGATGTCATTTAGTCATTCCTAAAAATCAGTCAATTTTACCCGCTAGTAAAAGGGGAAATTGCCTCGTAAGTTTTGCTTGAAACTCTAATTCAGCAATGCCAGACTCTGTACGAGGTTTAGGAAAATTAATGATAGACTCATGGATAATAGTACAAGGGGAATCGCTTAAGAAAATAATACGATCTGCTAGATAAATAGCTTCTTGTAAATCATGAGTAACAAACACAACCGTAGTCTTTTTTTCTCGACATAAATCAAGTAGTAGCTTTCGTAATCGCCCTGCAGTAGGTGCATCAAGAGAGTTAAATGGCTCATCTAACAACAGTAATTGCGGGTTGATCGCAAAAGCACGTGCAATACTCACCCGTCGCTGCATTCCACCAGACAGTTGGCTAGGAAAGTAATCACCTTTTTGTGCTAAACCAACTTCTGCTAATAACCCTTCAATTTTGTTGAACTGTGTAGGATCTAATACCAATTCAATATTTTCTCTCACGGTCAGCCATGGCATTAACCTTGGTTGTTGAAAGATATATCCAATACGATTAGCCTGTTCATTTTCTAAGTATTCGCTTTTTGAGCAATCACTTGCTAAGTCATTTTTCTTAAAACGATTACCACTTGAATTGCTGCTGTAAGAAATATGCTGGCCCACGCATGATTCAAGGCCGCTAATCATATTTAATAACGTAGTTTTTCCACAGCCTGAAGGACCGATAATAGCAAGAAATTCGCCAGAATTGACCTTAAAATCCAACTGCGACAATACCGCAGTTTCGCTATTTTCATAATACTTATCTTTAATAGCAACATTGAGTTCAATCAAAACGTTTTCCTCTGGCGACGATTTTATCAAAGGGCTTAAAGAACAATAGTTCAATGATTAATATAATAATGACAAAGGCGATGGTGTATGCAAGGATTCCGGCAATATCAAAAAACTGAAATAAAGTATTAAGCGCAAAACCAACACCATCGCTTCGCCCTAGCAGTTCAACCACTAATACTATTTTCCAAATTAAAGACAAACCAGAGCGCGCAGAAGCGATGATAAAGGGGTAAAGTTGAGGTAAAAAAACACGAAAGAAAGTTTTACTCGGTGACAATTTATAAATTTTAGCTACGGCTAGTAAATTCTGATCAACGGCTCTCGAACCTTCTCTAATCATCACAACAACTGTTGGTACTTTATTGATAACAACAGCAGTAATAGCAGCCGTTTCTACTAAACCTATCCAAATATAACAAAGCAATATGGTCACTAAGGCTGGAATATTAAGCATAATAATAAGCAACGAATCTGTAAGCTTATTAGCCAACGAATTCATCCCCATCAAGATACCAATTAAGCCACCAAGTACCATAGCAATAATAAAACTCAATAATGCACGCTTTAAGGTAATGAAAAGATTACTTACCATTTCCCCTTCAGTTAAATGGAAATGTAAACTTTTCAGCACTGTCAATAAAGATGGAAAATCTGAGCTAGCAATTACCCAAGCCAAGCTTTGCCAAAGCACGCATAGAGTAAAAACAACACCAAGCTTAGTAAACAGCAATGAAAAGAGCTTCATTGTACCCTCGGAAGATCGGAGGAAAGATTAGCAGTATTGATAGTAGAAAGGTTCATTAAATAGGCCAACTGACTAGGTCGCCAAAAAAGCCCATCACTTAACGATGTCGCTTTTCCCACTAAAGCATGCCCGCCTTCCTCGGCCAATATATTGAAAACTTGTTTACTCGCTTCCATTTCTTTTGTACCAAACTCACCTAATAAACCTGACCGGTAATCTTTTTTTAATGCGGTGAAAACTTCATCATTCTCAGCCTTTAGTAACGGTCGAATTCGATCCCATTCACCATCAGATGAAACGAGTATCTGCTTGGCTTCTCGTGAAGCTAATAAGAATCGAGTAACCGCTTCAGGCTGTTCGTTTGCCCATACTTGATCAAACACCCATCCTAATAAAGGAACGTTAGTTTCAATACCAAATTCGGTCAACATGTCCCTCATCGTCACTAACTGCTTATAACCTGTCGCTTTTAGTCTGGCGCCATAATGCCAAAAATTAATGGCAGCAGCTAAGTCGCCACGGAGTATTAATCTATTTAATAACGGTGGTACAGCAAATGTAGGCTTAGTTTCATTATTTAAATCAAAGCTATATTTTTTCTTACTATACGCTTGTAACAATAACCAACTTTTATCAACGGCACCGCCTGCAATACCTATTTTCTTTCCCTTAAGATCAACTAAAGATGCGATGCTACTATTAGCCGAAATATAAAGTCCACCTGTTGCCATTGATGTTGGAAATATAGTGTACATTCTCTGTTCAAATCGTTGACGATTTACCCAAAGCCAATCACTAAGAATAATATCAACTGCATCACCTTGTAACGCCACTGCAGATGCGTTTTTACTCGCTAGTGACATTACCTTTAAGTTAAATTGATATTTTTTATCTAACTGATGATGCTTGATCACCGCTATTTCCCAGTTGACCGTGCCATATTTTAAAACACCGACTCGTATTTCAGGGGTAGCAAAAGTATGAAAAGGTAAGAAGATGCATAATGTAATACCAATTAACCATTTACTCATATTCAACCCTCTATTTCAAAATTTTTCTTGAGTAGAATTGAATGTTAATAGTTAACGTTCATCCCAAGATGCAATACATATAACTCCCCATTTAAAACGAGATGATTTGAATATAAATACAAGTAGTTCAATTTGAATAGCACTGGAATAAATGACGTTAATATTGTCATACTCTGTATTGAACTGTATTCCATATTTTCGTTAAAAATAAGTATATAAAATATAGCTATAATTCTATTAGGACTTACTTAACAATACGTTCCTTCTTTAGTATGACAAAGCTCGTCTTTTAGTAAGACAAGCTCATCTTCAGTACAATGGTTTTTGCTCACTAACCTTGAGCCAGTTCCATTTAAAATTAAGAATTACTGCTTTTAAAATTGATAGTTTAGGTTGATACTGGCTGATAGTGGTCTTGATGGTCCAACAAAATATTCGTCGAAATCGGCATCAGGATAAATATCTTCTAACACTTCATCTGCTTCACCGTAGGTACCAAAAGTATCAAAATGACGATCAAATACATTATCAACTTTAGCTGATAAACGTAACTGTTCAGTAACTTGGTAATTTAAGTAAATATTGGTGACAGAATAAGAAGGTATTTTCTTATTCTCATTTGCTTCATCACCACGATAGTATGATGAAGAGGCATATAAAAACTCAGTACCAAGATTAACAGCATCATTAATTTGCCAATTAGCGTGGAACTTAACTTGGTGCTCTGGTTGACCCGGAATAGTATCGCCTGGATTAACTTGTCGATTAGCGCCTAACGGATTCACCGGACTAAAAGAAACGAAAGGTGACTCAAAAGTTGCCTTTAATAAATTATAGCTAGCGCCAAAATCCACGTCTTTTATCTGAGTATTAAAAGCAAGTTCAACACCTTGACGTTGAGTTTTATCAAGGTTGATAAAGTAACCTTGATTAGACTTATTTGTCGCTTGTTGAAAAATAATATCTTGATGGCTAATCGTTGAAAAAACCGTTGCTAGTGCAGAAAAGTTATCTTTATTATAATTTAAAGAAGCTTCTACTGTTTTCGCGACAACTTGTTCAAGCGGAGGATCGGCCACAAAACCATTAGGCAACTTACAAGGATCATTTTCATCTGCACAGCTTAGCTCTGCTGGGCTTGGTGTTCTTGATGATTCGCTATAACTTAATTTAACCATATAATCAGAAGAAAGCTGATAATCAGCTGATATGGCAGGGTTAAATCGATTAAAAGAGTGTTCACCATTAAGTGATCCTTCACCCGTATCTATCTGATCTTGCATACTTATTTGAGCATGATTGTATCGACCGGCCAAGTTAATGGTAAATTTATCGCTAATAGAGATGCCGTTCATAAAGTAAAAGTATTGCTGCTTTGTATCAACTTTCAAATCAACACGTGATTCCATATCAAAAAAGCCAATACCAGTGACAGAACGATCATCCGTTACAGTTTCATTATGAAGTACTGCAAATTGGGTATCACTTCTAAAGTGAATATCGGCTTTATCTATGCCTAAACCAAAAATAAATTCGTTATCAAAAGAATCAAATTTACTTAACTTAACAAATTGTAATGCTGCACCATAACTTTCATTATCAGTAAAACCGGTATTTAGTGTGCCATCCACTGTGTCAGGATCTATATCACTCAACTCACTGAGAAAAACCCCTTCATCATAACCAACAAAGTGGACAAGCTCTAACTCATCTTCTTCCTCTTCTTCACATAAACTATAGCTTTCGCCAAATTCACATTCTTCATAGTCACTGTCATCACCATTAATGCTATTAATTTCATTTTGACGATAATAGGCATTTGCCTGCCATGACATTTCGCTATTAATAACACTGTCAGTTTTAACACTAAACTGTTTATAACGATTATGAGTTTTATCTGGTTGCGTATAAATAGCATCTCTACTTGCCAAGTCAGCAAGTATTTCAGGTATAGCACCATTACCTAGCATTTCATTATCATTACCTGCAAAAGTAAACTCTACGGTGCGTACATCAGTTACATAACTCAATATTGCAAACAACTGATTTAATTCACTTTCAGAATAATCTCGCCAGCCGTCTTCTTTGTAATGATTAGCCAAAATATAATAGCCCCAATTACCTTTATTACCGCCAGACTGCAGCGTATATTGCTGTTGTCCAAAGCTGCCAAAGCGTACATCAAATTCGTTTTTTGTATAACTAAAACCATTTTTTGTTTGTAAAGCTAATGCACCACCTAAGGTATTTTGACCAAAGGCAGGATTCGATCCTGAATATAAAGAGACGATATCAAGTGCAGCAAGGGGAATAAGATCCCAGTTAACAGTATCGCCAAAAGGTTCGTTAAATCGTACGCCATTTAAATAAACAGAAATTCCCTGAGGTAAGCCAAGTAATGGTGAGGCTGTAAAACCTCGATATTGTACATCAGGCTGGAAAGGGTTATTTTGTACATCATTTATATGTAAACTCATTAGCTGATTTTTCATATGCTCTGCTAATGAAATACTTTGTGATTGAGCAAGTGTTTCTGCATCGATTGTTTGAACACTACCAAAAATACTTTTATCACTGACTGCATTCGATGAAAGTGGTGTTTGCCCATATATACTAATTTTTTCAACACCGGTAATATCATCCCCTAAAACGGGTAAGCAAGTGCAAGTAATAATACAAGCTAATAATATTTTCATTACAGTTTCCAAATAAATAATAACTTGCTTCAGTCTACCCCCATTTATAAAAATGTAACAATTGATGTTAGTGTTTAAATAACACTCAAAGTAAAAATAAAACTAATAAATACAGATAGATAATAAAAACACAATCAATAAGCATCATGCTAAAGTATGATTAATTTACTACCCAATATTTATGGTTATAGATGATACAAAGTCTACATAAAATAAAAAATAGCGGCTATTTACCTAAAACTTAATTAACGATGGCAATTTCGTCAGACACTATTGCTATTAAGAGTGCTGTTCATACATTATTATTCACACAAAACGATTAGCACGTTATGATATTGCCAAGAGAATCAAAGGAGTAAATGATGGAAAAATTAACCGTCCGTAAGGCTGAAAAAAAAGATACCGCATTAATCTTACATTTTATTCGTGAGTTGGCTATTTATGAAAAAGCCGAGCATGAAGTGTTAGCAACTGAAGATACCATTAAGCAGTCAATTTTTGCTGAAAATAGTCATGTTAATGCATTAATTTGCATGCAGGGAGATCAAGCCATTGGGATGGCAATTTACTTTTATAACTATTCAACATGGTTGGCAAAGTCAGGACTTTATTTAGAAGATCTTTACATATCTTTAGAACACAGAGGTAAAGGTGGTGGAAAACTATTACTTAAAACAATGGCTAAAATTGCTGTCGATAATAATTGTGGTAGATTTGAATGGAGCTGCTTAGATTGGAATAAACCGTCCCGCGATTTTTACCAATCGATTGGAGCACAATCACAAGACGAATGGGTTGGCTATCGCATGTCTGGTCAAACACTTATTGATTTTGCAAAAGAGGATTAACGCTCTTCTACATTTGCTAGTAACACTCCAACTAAATAAGCCTTTCTATAGCCGCTAATTTTCTGACTTAATCATTGAAATACAGTTAATAAGTATTTCAATGATTAACAACATCTGCAATCAAGCGTCGTTTATTTACCACTACGTCCATGTTGTGGTCTAAAGCTCATTAAGGCAAAAAAAGATACTGTGATGGTGACAAGTAACACAGTAGTCAACGCCGTAGGTTCAATCTCGCCATAAAGCGCAAACCTTAATAACTCTACACACGCAGTAAAAGGATTAAACTGACATAACCAATATAACCAAAGACTCGCTTCTTTCATCTTCCACAAAGGGTATAACGCACTTGATAAAAAGAACATTGGAAAAATAACAAAATTCATCACACCTGCAAAATTTTCCAATTGTTTAATAAGATTGGATAACATAAGCCCGAGCGAGCCTAGAAAGAAAGCGATTAAAAAAATTGCTGGGATTGCCGTAATATAGCCAATTAGTGGGATATCCACATCAACAAATTGAGCGAAAAATAAGAAAATTACAACCTGTAATAATGACAACAAAGCGCTCGCCACTAACTTACTACATAATAAAAATGGTCTTGGTAATGGACTCATCAATAATACTTTCATACTGCCCATTTCACGGTCATATACCATAGAAAGCGAGCTTTGCATGCCATTAAATAAAATAATCATGCAACAAAGCCCTGGAACAATATATTGCTGATAAGTAATATAAGTACCATAAGGCTCCATAATAGAGACGCCTAATGCGGCTCTAAAACCAGCAGCAAAAACCACTAACCACAATAATGGCCTAATTAAGGCACTTAATAAACGAGAACGTTGTTGAAAAAAACGAAAAATATCACGCTTAACAATGCCATTGAAACAATAAAGGTAGGTACTGTTCATTAAGTGATCTCCGTATTAGCCGTTAACATTCTATATAATTGATATATGTCAGCAACATTATGTGTTTCGCATAATTCACGACTTATTCCTTGCACCTTTACTTTTCCTTCATTTAGAATAATAAGTTGATCATCTGCTGATATTTCATCAATTAAATGAGTTGCCCATAACACACAAATTCCCAGTTGTTGACTCAACGTTTTAACGTATTCTGTGATCATTTTTCTACTGTCAATATCTAAGCCGACTGTTGCTTCATCAAGTAATAATACCTTAGGTTTATGGATTAGTGCTCTAGCAATTTCAACACGGCGACGATGACCTCCATTTAATGATCTGACTTTATCATTCAATCGCTGCGTCAATTTCAATTGTGATAATATATCACCAATATTTGTTAACGCTTCGGAGGATGAAATTCCTTGTAAAGCAGCATAATAAACCAAATTTTGCTTAACTGATAAATCTAAATCAACCGTACTTTGTTGAAAAACAACCCCCATAGATTTCATGATTTCAGCTCTATTGTCACGAAAATCATAACCATCAATTTTAATATTGCCTGATGATGGCTGATAAAGACCTGTTAGCATTGAAAACAAGGTACTTTTACCTGCCCCATTTGGGCCAAGCAAAACGTTAAACCCTTTATTAATCGTTAAGTTCAAATCATAAACGGCTGCTTTTTTACCATAATAAAAAGACAGTTCATTGGTTACTATACTCATGGCATTTGACGTATTACAACGCCCCAAGGATAACGCCCCACTTTAATTGATTTGGTTACTTTTAATGCATTAACATCTATCAAAGAAACATCGCCACTGATTCCATTGGTTGTTATTAACTGGCTTTCATCATGATTAAAGGCAAGTTGCCAAACTCTACGCCCAACTAACAGATATTTTTCAATAGACATTGTTTTTCTATCAATAACAGCTACATGATTTGCGGGCCCTAATGCGATAAACGCATACCGGCCATCCTCAGTTAATTCAATACCTACTGGTTGTACACGATCTCGGTGAATGCCCTTAATATGAAAGGTAAATTCTTTAACAATATTTTGTGTCGCCACATCAATAATAACTACCATACCGCCAATTTCAGAGCTCACCCATAGATACTTATTGTCTTTGGTAAAAAGCGCAGATCTTGGTCTGGAGCCAACGAGTGTATTAGCAAAATTTTCATGAGTTTCAGTGTTTATCCAATGTACCATATTGGTTGTTTCTGAGGTGACTACAACAATTTTTCCATTAGGACTTACCGCTAGTCCTTCAGGCTCAACACCTACGTCTATCTGCGTAGTAACACTAGCGTCTTCAATATTGATAACTGTTAATAAAGCATCATCTTCATTCGCCGTATAAATAATCTTACCGTTGGGATGTAATACGACCGTTTCTGGATCTTCTCCTGAGGGCAACTCACCAATAATTTGTTCCGTATTTAAATCAACTATTTGGATACGATCGGAATCACTCGCACAAACATAAGCCAGCGATTGATCCTTATTTAAGATAATGCCGCGTGGTCGTTGACCAACATCTATTGTTCTGATGACTTTATTTTGACTCAGATCGATTACCGAAATATTGTCATCTTTCTCATTGGTAACATACGCATACTCGTTGGCATAACTAACGTTAATATTAAATAAAAGAGCTAGACTTAATAATTTTAATAGTAATATGTGTTTCATAATTTATTGTAAACCTTATTTACATTGAGATTCTTGAATATCAAATCCAAGCGTATCAAGTTCAGTTATAGGGTGAAGCATACCTGGTTGTGGCGACTGCGATACCAAGGCATGAGGATGTACTAACGCTAATGGCATTCTTAATTGTTTATTCCATGCTCTAAAGCTCAGTTTCCGTCCCTTATATGCTGCCAATTCAAAGGCATCAGACGTAATATAATCAATAATATGAGCACTAACATTAGTATTCAGTTCATGTACTGATTGAGCAACACTACGTACAGCAAGGTAACCGGCAAAATCGGTTTCATTCATTTTCCTATTAGCTAATGTCATAAAACGCCCTTGTAATTGTGCCGCTCCCCATTGCTCTATTACAGCATGCCAGGCTAACGCTTCTAGACCTGCCGAGCCAATAACAGGTCGAGGTAAATAAGTATTAAAGGGAATAAACTCTGAAAAATCTTTTTCTTTATCTGCTACGTAAACAGCATCATAATCTTTAATTGTTTGAGTAAATAAAGGAATTTCCTGCTGTGCAGTACGTCTCATATCCGTATTAAAATCCCATACCTTTTCATCAACAACTTTAATACCAAAGCGTTTAGCTGAACGTTTAAAAGATTTTGCCAGTTGAATATCTTCAACTTGACTACCTCGTACCAATAACACATTACTCATACGACGATAAAGTAACCATTGTGCCAGCGCATCAGATTTCATTGCATCGCTAGGTATAGTATGAAATACCGACGCTAAACACTGAGTACTACGAATTTCATCGGCCGGCTCTCCCACATTAAATAACAAAACAGGCTTATCTTTGGCCCACTGATCTATTGGTATTAAATGGATTAACGGAACATCAAGAATAAAAATTCTACGTCCTAGATCATATTCACCTTCGATATAGGCTAATAGTTCTGTTGACTTCTTCGTGACGAAATGTGTTATTTCAAAATGTTGCTGTAAAAACTTACCTGTTGTATTGGAATCATTAATAGCAAGTTTCGCGCCCGAGTATCCTGTATTCTCAGGTATTGGGAAAATATTTGATAACGTTGGTGAGTGCTTTTGTAATAACTGAACATAACTAATATCAACCGTTATAGGCTTTGATAAAGCAGTAAAACAAATAGCCCACGTACTGATAGCAATCCCTTTTAGTAGAAACTTTTTTAACTTTGTCCTTGTCGCAAAAAACATGTTTACCTCAGCTGTATAAAGACGTACAAAAGAAATTAATGACACTAGGTCAAATAAATGTATGTACATAAGCATATAGAAAAACTTACTAAAGTAAAAAATAATCAACTACCACATAAAATGCCTTAATACTTTGATATAAAACAAGATAATATTAAAATGTGGCTTTTTACACCCGTAAAATCATACTAAGTGATGAGAACTAACCGCGCTAAAGTACAATTCTTCCACTACATCAACACAGTTAAGCTTATATCATTAAAAACATATACATAATTAATTTTGTAGAAATTGGAGTACTGAGTGATGATAAAGTTTAATTTAGGTTTAAGCCAAAAATGTTTAATTACATTGATATCTGTTTGTTCATTTAGCATAGCTGCTCACGGCCCTGTAACACCACAAGCAATAAATACTTCTACTTTACCTACCTTAGGTGAAGAATGGTTTGACACGAATCCCTACCGAGAAAAAGAAGGTGATGTGCTCACAGAAATTTTACGCGTAGGTGCTTCTGCTTATAACCAAAATTGTGCTCGTTGTCATGGTTTGGGTGGTGTTTCAGGTGGTATAGCTCCTGATATACGCAAACTGCCAGCGGATTTTGATGGTGATGAATGGTACATTTATCGAGTACAAAATGGTGCGGTAAGAAATGGTGCTGTTTATATGCCGAAAATGACCGAGCATTTAAACCAAGAAGCACTTTGGGCAATTCGTACTTGGTTAGAGTCTGTCAGTGAAAAATAATATTTTAAATGCGCTAATTTTGTGGCTAAGTTGTTGCGGCATTCTTTGCTCAACAGCTCTTGCCCGATCTTACGATGATATTATTGAAAGCAAAGAGATCACTGTTGCTGTTTATCGAGATTATGCACCTTTTTCATACCAAGAAGACGGTAAAGAGAAAGGTATTGATGTCGAAGTCGCCAAACATATCGCCAAAGAATTAGGCGTAGAACTGCATATCAGATGGGTAACAGCAGATGAAGATGTAGAAGGTGATTTACGCAATAATATTTGGAAAGGACATTATCTTAACCGCACTATTGCAGATTTAATGCTCAGAATCCCTTATGATCAAGCATACTCTAACCTTAGAGACGATATTGGCGAACCTGTACATGAACAAGTACATATGTTTGCCCCTTACCATACAGAATCGTGGAAAATCATTTTCAATAAAAACAAAATTGAAGATGTTAGTACCATGGCCGTTTTTCAATACCATAACATTGGTGTTGAAGTCGATTCCATTCCTCAATTTTATCTATTATCGGTCTTCAATGGCCGAATGCGCGACAAAACTAAACAATTTCCTTCTCTACCGTTAGCGATATCGGCCATGCAAACACATAAAGTTGATGCGGTTATGGGGCTACGTAGTCAAATCAGTCACTATCAACAGCAACTTGATCCAAAAACCTATGTGTTAGCAAATAATGGTTTTCCAATGATAGGCAAACAACAATGGGATATTGGAATGGCAATAAAAAGTGATTATCGCCAACTAGGCTATGCTATTGGCGATATTGTTCAGGCGATGGTAACTCAAGGAACAATGAAAGACATTTTCACTCAATATAATGCTATCTACCAAGTGCCTGATTATTACGCCGAAGTAGAATAAGACTAGTCGACATATACAATAGTCAACTTCATCCCTTTAATCATACTAAATGATGAAAAAAACGCTACTGCCGAGTCATATATAAGTAAATAGAGACATTTTAATATCGTTATAGCCTGCTTCAACGTTTATTCATATCTATGATTGATATACAAGCTTATTAATGACAGCAGGTAAGTAAACATAGTACATGATCTTTAACCAAAAATTTACAACCCGAGAGGAAATAACAATGATAACAACATGTAAAACCAAGGTATTGTCATTATCCATGGCGATATCTTTATCACTAACAGGTATAGCAAATGCTTATGTAACCGATAAAGATATTGCACAAGACCAAATGACCACTGAAAGTATTGTGTCTTATGGAATGGGTCTAAGAGGACAACGTTACAGCCCTCTTGATAAAATAAATATCGACACAGTGAAAGAAATACGTCCAGTATGGGCATTTTCATTAGGTGGCGAAAAACAACGCGGTCAAGAATCTCAACCGATGATTAAAGACGGCGTTATGTATATTACTGGCTCATACTCAAGAGCATACGCTATTGACGTAAATACAGGTGACGAAATTTGGCAATATGATGCTCGTTTACCTGACGGTATTATGCCTTGTTGTGATGTTATTAACCGTGGTGTTGCGCTATATGGCGACCTAGTTATTTTTGGTACCCTTGACGCCAAACTTGTTGCTCTTAATAAAGATACAGGTAAAGTCGTTTGGAAAAAAACGGTAGAAGATTATAAAGCCGGTTATTCAATTACTGCTGCTCCAATTGTTGTTAAAGGTAAAATCATCACAGGTGTTGCTGGTGGTGAATTTGGCGTAGTAGGTAAAGTAAGAGCTTATGATGCTAAAAATGGCCGACTAGTTTGGGAACGTCCTACAGTTGAAGGCCATATGGGTTACATCTGGAAAGATGGTAAAAAAATGGAGAATGGTATTTCTGGTGGCAAACCAGGACAAACATGGCCAGGTGATCTTTGGAAGTCAGGTGGTGCTGCTCCTTGGTTAGGTGGCACGTACGATGCTGACACAGATCTACTTTTCTTTGGCACAGGTAACCCAGCGCCATGGAACTCACATTTACGTCCAGGCGATAACCTTTTCTCATCATCGCGTTTAGCACTAGATCCTGATACCGGAAAAATTGTTTGGCATTTCCAAACAACACCACATGACGGTTGGGATTTCGATGGTGTTAATGAACTGATTCCATTCGACTATAAAGAAAATGGTAAAACAGTTAAGGCTGCGGCAACAGCTGACAGAAACGGCTTTTTCTATGTATTAAACCGTGAGAATGGCGATTTTATTCGAGGCTTCCCATTTGTTGATAAAATCACTTGGGCTAAAGGACTAACCGATAAAGGACGTCCAATTTACGATGATACCAATAGACCAAGCGATCCAAGCAAATCAAAAGATGGTAATAAAGGTAGCACTGTTATTGCAGCCCCTGCTTTCTTAGGTGGTAAAAACTGGATGCCGATGGCTTACAGTCAAGATACTGAACTATTCTATGTGCCTTCAAATGAATGGGAAATGGATATCTGGAACGAACCTACTGCCTATAAAAAAGGGGCAGCTTACTTAGGTGCTGGTTTTACTATTAAACCAATTAATAAAGATTATATTGGTGTATTAAAAGCAATTGACCCTAAAACAGGTAATGTTGTTTGGCGTTACAATAACTACTCACCATTATGGGGTGGTGTACTTGCTACCGCAGGTAACCTAGTATTTACCGGTAATCCTGAAGGTTATTTATTGGCACTTGATGCTAAAACAGGTGAAGTAAAATACAAGTTTAATACCGGCTCAGGTATTGTTGGTACTCCGGTAACCTGGGATATGAATGGCGAACAATACATTTCTGTTTTATCTGGCTGGGGTGGCGCTGTACCACTATGGGGCGGTGATGTTGCCGAGCGTGTGAAACACTTTAACCAAGGTGGCAGTGTGTGGACATTTAAACTGCCTAAATAACCTTAACAACCGTTTAAAAAAGGCTTTTGAATTTATTCAAAAGCCTTTTTTTTAATTAATACGTTGCAACGAATTAATTAAAAAAAAGATATAAAAACCAGCATAAAAGAGCCTATTCCTTCTAAAGTATGATGTTTTCAATGCAAAGGGATAATAGTTTTACTTGCCTTATCAACCTTATTATAGATATACCAAAACACTTTGGTAACAATCAAAGTATACATAAACAAGATCAAGGAAAAGAGTCTTACTCTGACTGATCTAATTACGAGGTGATATATGATCTATGCAAACCCAGGCAGTGAAGGTTCTGTCGTTTCTTTTAAACCTAAATATGAAAACTTTATCGGCGGTGATTGGGTTGCTCCTGTTAAGGGTAATTACTTTACCAATACAACCCCTATTACAGGCGAAGAGATTTGTAAAATACCACGTTCAAGTGCGGAAGATATTGAATTAGCACTCGATGCTGCTCATGCAGCAAAAGTAGCATGGGGGAAAACATCAGTACAAGAACGTTCAAATATTTTATTGCAAATTGCCGATAGAATTGAAGCAAATTTAGAAACTATTGCTGTTGCCGATTCATGGGATAATGGTAAGCCGGTACGTGAAACTCTTGCAGCTGACATTCCGTTAAGTGTTGATCACTTCCGTTACTATGCTGGTTGTATTCGTGCTCAAGAAGGCACACTTTCTCAAATAGATGACGACACTGTTGCTTATCACTTCCACGAGCCTATTGGTGTTGTTGGTCAAATTATTCCTTGGAATTTCCCTATTTTAATGGCGGCATGGAAACTTGCACCTGCCCTTGCTGCTGGTAACTGTATAATACTAAAACCAGCAGAACAAACGCCTGTTAGTATTTTAATATTAATTGAGCTTATCGCAGACTTACTTCCTCCTGGCGTATTAAATATTGTAAACGGCTATGGTAAAGAAGCTGGTGAAGCCTTAGCAACAAGTACACGTATTGGTAAAATTGCCTTTACTGGTTCAACACCTGTCGGTCAACATATATTAAAATGTGCTGCTGAAAACTTAATTCCATCAACTGTTGAGTTAGGTGGTAAATCACCAAACATCTTCTTTAATGACATTACTCAATTTGAAGATGATTTCCTTGAGAAATGTGCTGAAGGCTTTGTATTAGGTTTCTTCAACCAAGGTGAAATTTGTACTTGTCCTTCTCGTGCATTAATCCAAGAAGATATTTTTGATGAATTCATTGAAAAAGTTATCGCTAAAGCGAATAAAATTATTCGTGGTAATCCACTAGATACTGAAACTATGGTTGGTGCTCAAGCATCTGAAGAACAGTTCGATAAAATCATGAGCTATTTAACTATTGGTAAAGATGAAGGTGCTAAAGTACTGACAGGCGGCGATAAAGAAAGCTTAGTAAATGAACTAGGCAACGGTTATTACATTCAGCCAACAATCATGAAAGGTAATAACTCAATGCGTATTTTCCAAGAAGAAATTTTTGGGCCTGTTATTGCCGTGACCACTTTTAAAGATGAAGCTGAAGCGCTTGCTATCGCTAACGACAGTGCATTTGGTTTAGGTGCTGGTGTTTGGACACGTGATGCCAACGTTGCTCATCGTATGGGCCGTGGTATTCAATCTGGACGTGTATGGACTAACTGTTACCATTTATACCCTGCTCATGCTGCCTTCGGTGGTTACAAAAAATCAGGTATTGGTCGCGAAACTCATAAAATGATGCTTGATCATTATCAGCAAACTAAAAACTTATTAGTGAGCTACAGCACAAGTCCTTTAGGCTTCTTCTAAGCTTAATAGTGTTGACTGAATGAGTGCCAACTATGGAGTAATGCTGCTCATTCAGCCAACAAAAAATTAAACAATTTATATAGCCTTTACTTAGCATATGACTAAATATGAAGTAAAGGCTATAACAATTTCTTTGGGTGTTAACATGCATTCTAAAAAAGTAAACCCGTTAATATTGTGGGTAACCCTGACCCTTTTTTTTATGTTATCACCCTCTTTTACCGCTTTAGCTTTCAATAACCAAACAAATCCAAATGCGACATCCATTGAGGATGATATTGCCCATATTTTTCCTAGCGCAACTCGCATTGGCCCTATCGATAAAGAAATTCCTGTTACACCAGTTTATCAACTGAATGAACTCTTAGGTTATGTTTTCGAATCTGATGATTTTGTCAATTTCATTGGCTTTTCTGGCCAAACAATTAATGTACTAATTGGTATTGATACCGACGGTGTATTTACCGGATTAAAAATATTAAAGCACAATGAACCGATCTTTTTACATGGCTTAGGTGAAGAGCCAATGTTTGATTTTATTAAGCAATTTAAAGGACATTCAGTAAAAGAGCGCTTCATCGTGAATGCACGAAATAAAGACTCGCTTGGTGCAACATATATTGATGGAGTCACGAAGGCGACGATATCAGTATTAGTTATTAATGACACCATTACCGCCTCCGCTATTCAGGTCGCTCGAGAGCGGCTCTCTGGTTTTGTTGCTCCATCACGAACCAGTATTAATCCTGACTACTATAAAGTGCTCACTTTCGCTGAACTTTTAAATGAAAACCTTATTAAACATTGGCGAGTTACACGTGATCAAGCACTGGCAATTGTTGATAAATCATCCTCAAGCTTAATAAATAAAATTAACCAAGTAAGCGAAGGAGAAAATGACTTTATCGATTTATACTTTGCTTTTGTCCATGTGCCTATTATTGGTAAAAATTTATTAGGTGAACAAGAATATCAACGCTTAATTGAAAGCTTAAAGCCTGATGAACACGCATTAATGGTATTTGGTCGTGGTAAATATGCTTTTGTTAGTGATAAGTTTATCCCCCAAACCGTACCTAGTCGTTTAACAGGACAACAAGCGACACTGCCGGTTGATCTTCGTGATATCGACTTTTATAGCTATTATGAGCCGTCATTTATACAAGCAGTTCCAGACTTTACTGATATAAAAGTCTTTCGTATAAAAGCTCAGTCTGGTTTCGAATTAAATAAAAGTTTATCGTTATCCCTAACATTGAATTACAACCAGTCTTTTTTATCTAAAAATCAGTATAGCTTTACAATTGATAATACCTTACCTGACTATTTATTTATTCATAAAGATGTAGAAGTTAATCCAGACAAAAAACAACCTTTATGGTTAAAAATCTGGATAGAGCGTAAGCTTGAAATACTAATATTAAGTGCTTACCTCTTCTTTTTGTCTTGGTTGTTTATTAAACAAGAAACCATTGCTAAAAATGTTAAAAAGACACATAAATTACGTTTTGCATCATTAACTTTCGTCCTGTTTTTTATCGGATTTTACTCGCAAGGTCAATTATCAGTAGTCAACATTTACACACTACTATTATCGATATGGCAAGGGTTTAATATTGATGTTTTTCTACTTGATCCCATTATTTTTATTCTTTGGATTTTTGTTTTTATCAGTTTATTCTTATTTGGCAGAGGCTTGTTTTGTGGATGGTTATGCCCCTTTGGTGCCTTGCAAGAATTTGCCGCATTAATCGCCAACAAGTTAAAGATAAAACAAATTAAAATAAAACCACATCATCATAGTAGAGCGCAAAAAATAAAATATGCCGTGTTGATATTATTAGTTGGTAGCTCTTTTTATTCGCTTAGTATTGCCGAAAAGCTTGCCGAAATTGAACCATTTAAAACAAGTATTACATTAAATTTTGTACGTTACTGGCCATTTGTTCTCTATGTTGTTTTATTATTAGCACTGAGCTTGAAGATTCATAAGTTTTATTGTCGCTATTTATGTCCGTTAGGCGCTGGCCTTGCTATCATTGGTCGCTATCCTATTTTTAAGTGGTTAAGACGACGCAAAGAATGTGGCACACCATGCCAACTTTGTCGTAACAAGAAATGTGGAATAGATGCGATAAACCAAGACGGTTCAATTGATTACGGGGAGTGTATTCAATGTTTGGAATGTTTAGTTACTATTGAGAGCCCACAACAGTGTGTTGTTAATAAATATTCAAATAAACCAAAGAGAAAAAAGAATGCAACAACGTCTACACCGATAACGGTTAACTATATTGAACTATAACGAGTCAATAATATGGTAGGCGTATAATAACAATAAAATTAATAGGTAACCTTATGCAGCCAATAAAAACAATAACCGCAGTCAGTACAGCTACCGATCCATTAATTGCTAGCCAAGAGCTCTACCAGCAGCTTAATAAAGAAAATATCTGTTTTATATTATTTTATTGCTCATCAACTTATGCGCTGTACACACTAGCACAAACAATGGAAAGTACTTTCAAGGACATCGAAATTGTTGGCTGCACAACTGCAGGAGAAGTAAGCCAGCAAGGTTACAAGCAGCACTCTATTGTTGCGATTGGATTTTCTAGCCAATACTTTGCCATCAGTTCAGCCTTAATTGAATCAATGGAAACATTCGACACCATCAGCGCACAATCAACCATCAACGAACTGATAGAACAGTGCCAAGCTAAAAAATTAACCGACATTAAAAACAATAGTTTTTTACTTACATTGCTCGATGGACTTTCTTCCAACGAAGAGCAATTTTTAGTAACACTAAACTCTGCTTGTAGAGGCATCCCTCACTTTGGCGGCTCTGCCGGTGATGATATTAGTTTAGCGAAAACACATGTCTATTATCAAGGAAGTTTTTATCAAAATTCAGCCATTGTCATCATGGTAAATACTATCTTATCTTTTGAAGTCTTTAACTGTAATCATATTGCCCGTCCGATAGAAAAATTAGTCGTGACAGCCGCAAATGCAGACAGTAGAACTGTGTATGAACTAAATGCTGAGCCGGCAGCGCTTGAATATGCAAAATTATTAAACATGAATTTGAAAGACTTAAGTCCTGAAGTATTTTCACTGAACCCGTTGGCAGTTAAAGTTGGCGGGCACTACTATATTCGTTCAATTCAAAAAGTTAATGAGGCTGACTTAAGTTTGACCTTTTACTGCGCTGTCGATGTTGGTATTGTGCTCACGGCAGTTGAAATGGGCGATATATTTGCTCCAGTAGTACATAAATTAGACGAAATATCATTGCGTTACGGTAAACCAGAGTTGGTTTTAGCCTGTGATTGCTTTTTAAGACGCCTAGAGATAGAACAAAAAGGCCTCGAAAATAAAGTACGAGAATTAAATAATAAGTACAGTATTGCGGGATTTAATACCTATGGCGAGCATATTAATGGTACACATTTAAATCAAACATTTACCGGTGTTTACATTGCCGGAGGTATTAATGAGTAATCAAGCTTTAGAAGAAGAACTTGCTCAATTAAGACAGCAAAATAGTAAATTAAAAAAAATTAACGATGCCTTGATGCAACGTGTTGAAGATAGTGGTGAAAATCAATATGCACCTTATACAGCATTTGAACACTCCGTACATCTAGCTGAACAAGTGCGAGAAAAGACTCACACTCTAAACGAAACTTTAGCAAAACTTGAACGAAGTAATCATGCTTTAAAACTAGCTAACGCACAAGCTAACCTGTTCAAACAGCGCTTTGTTGATGCGATAGAAAGCATTACAGAAGCCTTTGTATTACTCGACAGTAAAGGTCGAATTATCTTACAAAACAGTAATTTTGCTAATTTTTGGAAAAACTCAGGGTTGCCGATTAAGAAAGGTGCCAACCTAAAAGACTTAAAAGAATTAGCTAAAACACGTGGCCTTATTCGACGTGCATCACCTGGTGATGCGTTTGCTAGCCCAGTATACCAACTCGCAGATGAACGATGGTTTCAATTAAACGAACACCGAACCAGTGAAGGTGGTTGGGTTATGCTCTATACCGACATTACGGCGGTAAAAACGGCAGAAAGTGCTCGTTATGAACGAGGGATGGCACAAAAATCATTATTATTACAAAACTTAATTGATAATCTCTCGCAAGGTGTGGTGTTAATTAGTAACCAAAATAAGATTGAAGTATGGAATAGACGCTTTTCACAGCTTAGTTCATTATCTTCTAACCTTTTACAGTTGATCCCTAGTACTGATAATATGCAAAAATTAACAGAACTCGATTTAGCTCCCAAGTTTAACACCAATAATGAATATTACACTCAAACCCTTACTGATGGCACAGTACTAGAAATAAGGGATCATCGTCTAAATAACGGTAAAATAATTAAAACTTATAGTGATATTACCGCACGACATCGCTATGCTGAATCATTAATAAAAAGTGAGAGTTGGCTACGACTGATCACAGATAACGTTCCTGCAATGATTGCTTATGTGGGTAAAGATTTAAAGTATCAATTTACTAATCAAGTTTATGTTGACTGGTACGGCTGGCCTCAAGGGGCCCTAAATGGCTTAGAATTAGAGCAGAATCGTGTTCAGTCAGAGTTCATTAAGTTAAAGCCTTATGTCGATCGAGCTTTAAATGGTGAGAGTGTAATTTTTGAGATTAAAGAAAAAAACAAAAATAATGAATTAAGCTACTTATTAAAATCCTACGTGCCTAACCGTGATGCAAAAGGTGATGTTCAAGGTTTTTTTGTACTTATTCGTGATGTTACTGAACGTCGTAAAAATGCTCTCGCTTTACAAAAAGCCCATGATGAACTCGAGATTAGAGTACAAGAGCGAACATTTCAATTACAAAGCTTAAACAATAAATTGCAGACAGAAGTAGAAGACCGTCGTCAAGCACAAATCAACCTACAAAAAGCAAAAAGTGAAGCTGAGTTTGCCAACAGTTCAAAAACTAAGTTCCTTGCGGCGGTAAGTCATGATTTATTGCAACCGTTAAATGCTGCACAACTATTCACTAGCTCATTAATGGACTCACCTTTAGAAGGTAACACCCAAAAATTACTACGCTCAGTTTCCAATTCACTCGATGATTTAGAGAATCTAATTTGCACCTTGGTCGATATTTCAAAACTTGATGCTGGTGTTGTAAAAGCGGATAAAAGCTCATTCAAATTGTCCGAATTACTCGACAATTTAGTCAGTGAATATCGACATGTCAGCGGGCAATTTCAAGTAGAACTACGTCATGTTCGTAGTGATGTTATTGTGCACAGTGATAGTGTTTTACTCGTGCGTATATTACGTAATTTTCTATCAAATGCTTTTCGATATACAGACAATGGTAAAGTTTTACTTGGCTGTAGACGTAAGGGTAATCATATTTTCATTGAAGTTTGGGATAATGGTACTGGGATAGCTAAAGATCAGATTCAAGAAATATTTAAAGAATTTAAAAGGTTAAATTCGTCACACACCGCCTTTCGGAACGGCTTGGGTTTAGGCTTAGCGATTGTAGATAAAATATCTAAAGTACTCGAACATCCAATTATGGTAAATTCAACATTAGGTAAAGGATCCGTATTTTCAGTAAAAGTACCACTGGGTAAAATCAGTAATGTCTCACAAGCAAGTGATCAGTATAATTATAACCTCGATACCACACTACTAACCAATAGTAAAATTTGGCTTATTGATAACGACGCTAGCATTTGCGCGGGCATGTCACAATTGTTAGAACGCTGGGGCTGTGTTGTGATAACAGCTTCGAGTCTACAACATTTGGAGCAAAAAGTAAGCGTTACCACTGACAAAGCAGATATCTTGATTGTTGACTATCACCTTGATGATGATGTGAACGGACTATCATTAGCAAAAGAAATTAACGCATCACGTAGCGAGCCTCTTCCTATAATGATGATTACAGCAAATTACAGTAAAGAACTAAAAGATGAAGTAAAAGAAAGTGGTATTTTATTGTTAAATAAACCAGTGAAGCCAATGAAGTTAAAAACATCCATGCTTTATTTATTAAAATAACCTTTGTTCAGATTAACATGATAACGTGTTCAACATACTAGCCTGATGATAAACAAACTTTAATGACACATAAAAATAACGCCTTAATAGTGCTTTTATTATAAAGCACTATTAAGGCGTTATTTATCGTTCATATTTTACTTTTAAGCTGTATACTCCGCTTAGTTTAATATTAATGACAATAAATTAATTAATATTGTGACTTTTACGTTTATTGTTCGTTATACCCCTAGAAAGTAAATTTTTTATTCCTCTTACTTTTTCAGTTTACATTAAAGTTCACACTAAATTTTATCAAATCAGATAGATAACAAGGAAAGAAATGAAAAAAATGAGTTTACGAACGCGTCAGTTTATTAATGATAATATAAAAATTAATGCTGCAGCCTCTTCTTATCCACAACGAATTGTAGCTCCTGGCGCTGTTAACAACATAATTAAAGCAACTGAGCCTACTTTAAATAGCCAATCACCAACCTTAAATCACTCCAGACGCCTGAAGATTGATAAGTAAAAATTGTCTCTGTGTTGTTTGCCAAAACCTTATAAATTGTTAAATTCAAATTAGTTCAAATATAGGTTTTGGCTATACCTTTATTATGGTAATAAAGGTATTTTTGACGTATATGAAAAACTCAAAGATATGCTATTACCTTAACTTCCCTTTCAAAAATTCGATAATCCTTTTATGTCGCATTTTTATAGCAGATAACTTTAAATTACAGATATCTGCTATTTCTTGAAACTCTAATTCAGTACGATAACGCAATAACATTATATTACGATCTTCAAATGATAAGTTTTTCATTAAGGCCGATAGTACCGCAGGTAAATCTTCATAATCATTATTCTCTACGACTAAATTATCCAGGTACTCATCATCGTTGATCATGGCATCCCAACGGCGGTCTCTTATTTTATTAATACATTCATTGTGTGCAATTTTAAATAACCATGCTTTAAAAGACCCAACCCACTTAAAGCTTTTCAAGTGAGTTAGAGCCTTAATAATTGTTTCTTGCACAACATCTTCTGCATCAGACAGGTTGTTCAGCAGTTTCGCACAATATCCTTTTAAAACAGGCAAATATGGTGTGATTAATTGCTGAAACAGACGCGTATCGTAAGGCAGACTTTCTTGCACTAAAGCAACAAGCTGGCGTTCGGTAAGGGTACTCAAAAGTTAAAAAACCTAATTATTGTTTAGTAACTTTATTCGCTAATAAAAAGGTATTAGGCACTGTTGTTATCGATTCATTTTCACCCATAACTTTACTTGCGACACTACCAATAGAAGCTAACGTTCCTTTGATATCTTTTACTTCAATGTTATCGCCTACTTGATACATTTCTCGTAAATAAACTCCGGCTACAATTTCTTGTGCCATTGACTTGGTTCCTATTCCTAAAGAAATAGCGGCAGCCAAACCAACACTAGCAATAACAACGGTCATAATGTTGTTAAGCAGAGATACATCAATATCAAGTTGAGTGATTGATAACGAAATAGTGATAACAATAATAATACCACGACATACTTCAGCAACAGAGCGGCCATAATCAACACCTGTATTCTTAGCTGCTATTTTTACACCATTGAAAACGATCTGCGCAACAAAAAAGCCACAAGATAATACGGCGAGTGAAGCAAGTAACTTAGGTAAGAATAAAACTAATGTATCGATTAAACCTGAAAGTACTGTTAAACCAACAATATCTAATGCCGCTAATAAAAATATTAACAAGAAAAATATTGAAATAAGACTAGAAACAATTTGGCTACCAGTAACCGTTACTTCCATTTTTTTCAATAAAGCATCTAAACCAAGTTTATCTAAAAAGGTATTAAAGCCAATTTTGATTAATGTTTTATTTAAAAAACGTTTAATCATTGAAGAAATCATCCAACCAACCAGTAAAAAAACAATGGCAACAATTAGGTCTGGTATAAAGGTGACAACTTTATGCCAAATAACCATAAAACCGGTATATGCTTTATCTGTAATGTTTTCAGTATCCATCATTTGTTCTCATCATTTATCGTGTTAGTGTTTATCGTCTTTGGATTTGCTGCTACTTTCTTAAATATTGGCTTTAGTATTTTCATAAATATGCTAACAAAAACTATCCAAATAGAAGCCATACCCAATGTAATCAGGTCTTTAGAGCCTTGCTGGTTATTCATAGTTACTGTGGCGCGCTTAAATAGCTCATCATCTGAAGTATTAAAGGCAAATTCACTATCACGCTTAAGCTCTAATGCTATATTCTTTTCTATATTTTTCATCTTTTCCTCTAGCAATAATTTTTATCGCTTTACCTTATAACGATTGAGTCGCTCAAAAGTCACATTTAAATTTATATATGTTTAATTTTTATCCTTGTATACCTATCTATTACTGATTAAACCAGTGCATTCTACTTTATTTAAGTAATTTTTTATTACCTAAACATAAATAAAATTTTGTGACTTTCTAAAATTCTATCCGTTATAGCTCGGTATGTCGGTTTTATTAAACGATAACTACTAACACGCCCTTTAACACTTTCGACTAAGATGACTCATGAATAACATTAATATCAACACCCAAAATCAACAGGGAAATGTTTCAATTAAGACTATTTCTAAAGATAATTATGAAGAGAATGGAGGCTTACTAGCGCCGGAACAGTGGGAAAAAAGAAACAGTAATATACTCCCCCCTTATTGGTCTGATGATTATGCTTTTGCTCTGCACAAGGGATACCAGCAATATTTATTAAAAAACAAAGAATATATTGAACAGTCTTCTTATGAGCTGTTACTTAATGATACTGAAACACAACAAGAAACATCATTTACTAGAATATTTGTTACTTTTCAAAAAAAAATGGATCAAGGTAATTTACAGCTGGTATTAAAAACACATCAGACAGATGAAATTACGTTATGTGACATAATAGATCTTGAAGAACAACTTACTAATTCCAAGCGTATTATTAATCAACAAGTTGATTTTGCTCGTGCCTTACATGCAAAAATACCTGACTTTTGTATTGCGCATGGTCAGCAGCTTTTATTGCGTATTACAGGAGGATTTCTCCTTAAAGACAACATCCTTGTTTGTTCTAAATCACTATAAACGCCACTTTTAAACTAACTCTACCTTTACTTAATTAGATGCTTAATATGTTGTTAAGCTGAATATCTACCCTACTTTTATCACTTGTTTCCCCGTAAAACCGCCATTAATTTGTGTATGTAATGCGTAAGAAACATCTTTTGCAGAAAAATTCACTAAGGTGACTTCAGGTGTATGAACACTATTTTTTGCCACAGCATCAAGTAATTCATTACTCATAAACCCCATTTTTTGCTGAGCACATAAACTATTGCTTAACCATGCCCCTGCTAAAGAAATAATACCAATATTTGGTGCTTTCCTGAACATAAGTGCAGGCTCTAAAAATGGTAAGGGTTTCAAACAAGCAATACGACCACAAAAGCGCATAAGTTCGATGTTACGAGCGGTAAATTCCCCACCAAGTGAATCAAGCACAGCATCAAAACCTTCGGGTCCTATCTCTGAACTTATTTTCTGATGTAGCTTGTCATCCTGTGAATCAAAAACAAAATCAGCCCCTAATTGCTTTACTAATTTATGATTACGTTTAGCTGCTGTTGTAAAGACATCAGCCCCTAAGCTTTTAGCAAATTGAATCGCAAATTGCCCTACACTGCTAGCACCTGCATCAATAAATATTACTTCACCTTGTGTAACTTGTAACTTTTTCATGGCGATTAAAGCCGCCATTCCTGAGCATGGTAATGTTGCGGCATCACTACCGCTAATATTATTGGGAACAACTGAAACAGCGAAATTAGGTACGGTAGCATAATCACTTAATATACCTTGTTTTTCTATATTGGCGTGCCACATAACACGGTCGCCAACATTAGGAAATAAGCCTTTCTTGGCTTCTACAACAGTGCCTACAGCGTCAAACCCTATAGTATGAGGGTATTGCCAATCACAAAAACCAGTTTTAACTAATTCTGCATCAATAGGATTCAAACCTACATATTCCACTTTAACTAACAGCTCTTGTTCACCGCGTATTGGAAGTGGAATTTGAACCTCAGATAAAGTTAATTCATCATTAGGTTTAACAAGTACAATTGCTCGCATCGATTTAGGTAGGTCAATTATGTTTATTTCGTTGCTATTTAACATGAAACACTCAAATATTATAAGGTCTTTAAACCATAACTCCATCGACCATTAAACGCTTGGTAAGCCTTTACTTTCGCTAATGATGAAGTGATCTTGGCATTAACTGCATTATCTTCTGCTATTAAAACATCTTGCCGCGCATCTAACAACGCTAAGTATGGAATTTGTCCTTCTTGATACATCGCATTAGCTTGCAAAAATGCTTTATTGGCAAAGCTATAACGCTGATCGGCATACCCTTTTTGTGCAATACTTTTTGATAGTAAACGTAATGAAAGTTCACTGTCATTACGTGCGCCCAATACTACTTTTTGGTATTCATTATAGGCGGCTTTACTCAAGTATTGTTGTGCATCACGTTGCGCTAATAATGCAGGATAGCTTAATAATGACCATTCGATTTGTGGTAAAATTTGCCATTGTTGCTGTGTATTACTTAACGTATTAGTACCAAGACTTACAATACCCACAAAGGCGTCTAAACTAACATCAGGTAACAATGCTTTACTTGCTGCAACACTTAGCGAATTAGTTTGGCTAAACTCATATAACGCTCTACTAATATCAGGACGTAAGGCAATAGCCTTATTAGGTTCAGCTAAAGCCACAGTAAAAAGTGTATCTAAAATAGTTTGCTCGTCTTCTAGTATAATATCACCACTAAAACGCCCTGTTAGCATAGCTAAAGTTGATAAATCTCGATATTGCGCATAGCTTACATCAGGTAATAACGCTTGTTGTTGACTAAGTTGCGCATGTGTACGATTTAAATCAAGCTCACTTGCAATCCCTTCTTGCACGCGCGCTTCAAGTACATCAATACTTTGCTCTAGAGCAGTAATCTGTAAATTAAAAATTTTTTCCTTCTGTTTATTACCTTGATAGCTGATATAACCGGTGACTACGGCAGATACTACTTCAATTCGTAATGCTCTTAACTGTTCAGCTTGACTCATAGCTGACGCATTAGCCGCGTCAACCAATGCAGTGATTCGACCGAATAAATCAAGTTGCCAATTTAACTCTAAATTAGCTGATGATTGACGAGTAACATCATCAGCTAAACCTGTACGTTGAGCACCAAGATTCACGCCACCTTGTGGAAGGTACTCAGCTTTTTGCGCACCTAATTTTGCCAGCGCACTTTTCATTTGTAATTGACTGGTCTTCAAATCGTAATTACTGGCTAACGCATCGTTAACCAGTTTATTAAGCTGAGCTGAATTCAATTGTTGCCACCAGTTTATTTCATCTTCACTGGCTAAATGCGCTGCAACATTTGTTTCTGCAACAAAAGCTTCCATTGATTGCCGATAGTTTTGTTCTTCCACTTTACTAGCACAACCAGACAACACAGGGGTAATTAAAATAACACTAACAGCTAACTTATGGGCTAATTTGCACCTAAGCTTATTTGTTAAGTTAATCATGACTCCCCCTTTCCTGTTCTTTGTTTAGGTGCCGTCAGTAAAATATAAAATACCGGAGTAAATAATAAACCAAATACCGTTACTCCTATCATGCCTGAAAATACAGCATTCCCCATCGCATGTCTCATTTCAGCGCCAGCGCCTGTCGCTAACACTAATGGCACAACACCGGCGGTAAATGCAATGGAAGTCATTAATATTGGGCGTAAACGTAATCGGCACGATTCAATAATTGCGTCGAAGTGAGATAAGCCTTGTTCATGCTGATCTTTAGCAAATTCCACCATCAAAATCGCATTTTTAGAGGCTAGCGCGACCAGTACAATTAATGCAATTTGAGTAAATATATTATTGTCTGAACCTACTAACCAAACACCTAACAACGCTGAAAAGATAGTCATAGGTACAATTAATATAATCGCTAATGGTAAACGTAAACTCTCATATTGCGCAGCTAATACCATGAAAACGAGCAGTACCACTAAAGGGAATACATATACCATAGTATTACCAGCCAATATTTGTTGGTACGTTACCTCGGTCCATTCATACGTAATGTCTTTTGGTAGTACTTCTGCTAAAACTTTCTCTATCGCTGCTTGCGCTTGATCTGAACTATAACCAGGTGCAGGGCTACCATTTAATTCAGCACTTGGATAACCATTGTAGTGCATAACACGATCAGGTCCAGTGGTTGGCGTAACCGTTAATATTGAGCCTAATGGCACCATATTACCTTGGCGATTACGTACTTTTAAGTTAAGGATTTGCTCAGGTACTTGACGAAATTCAGCTTCAGCTTGCGCTTTCACTTGATAAGTACGGCCAAACATATTGAAATCATTAATATAAACAGAGCCTAAGTAAATTTGCAGTGCATCAAAGACTTCATCTAACGGTATTCCTTGAATTAACGCTTGTTCACGGTCAATTTCAATATCCATTTGTGGAACTTGAACTCGAAAGCTCGAAAACAGCCCCATTAAGGCAGGGTCTTGTCTTGCTTTGTTAATTACACTTTGTAAACTGTTAAATAATACTTCAAAACCTTTGTTGCCACGGTCTTCAATTTGTAATTTAAAGCCGCCCGTTGTTCCTAAACCACGAATTGGTGGTGGTGGGAATACCGCAACAAACGCTTTATCTATTGCCATAAACTTTTGATTTAACTGTGCAGCAATCGCCATAGCCGATTGACTAGGGTCTGTACGCATATCAAAAGACTCTAATGGCATAAATACAATGGCACTATTGGGACTATTGGTAAAACCATTTATTGATAAACCAGGGAAAGCAGCCGTATTAGCAACACCTGACACTTGTAGTGCAATCGCTTCCATTTCTTTTACAACAGCTTCTGTACGGTCAAGACTTGCGGCATCAGGTAACTGTGCAATGCCCACTAAATACTGTTTATCTTGTGCAGGAATAAAACCACCCGGCACTGTATTGAATAACTGCACAGTGCCACCAACTAGAATAATATAACCGGCAATCGCAATAACGCTCATACGCATTAATTTTTTAACTATCTTTTGATATCGTTTACTCGCACGATCAAAAAGGCGATTAAAAGGAGCAAATAACCAAGCACCAAACAGTTTATTTAATATTCGCGTTAACCTGTCTGGTTTGCTGTCATGTGACTTTAACAATATAGCGGCTAATGCTGGCGATAACGTTAATGAATTAAAGGCGGAAATGATCGTTGATATAGTAATAGTTAACGCAAATTGTTTATAAAACTGACCTGATACTCCACTAATAAAGGCTGTGGGAATGAATACAGCACTAAGCACCAAAGCAATGGCAATAATAGGCCCTGTTACTTCGGTCATTGCAACTTTTGTCGCTTCCAACGGAGATAAACCTGTTTCAATATTACGTTCAACGTTTTCAACAACGACAATGGCATCATCCACCACAATCCCTATGGCGAGTACTAAACCGAATAAAGATAAGGTATTGATAGAAACACCAAGCCAATGCATCACAGCAAAAGTACCTATTAATGAAACAGGTACTGCAATTAATGGAATAATTGACGCACGCCATGTTTGTAAAAAGAGTATCACTACAATCACAACAAGCACTATCGCTTCAATTAACGTTGTAATAACCGCATCGATAGAGTCACGTACAAAAATAGTTGGATCATAAACAATATCGTATTCAACCCCCGCAGGGAAATCTTGAGATAAGCGCGCCATGGTTTCACGTACTTGATCTGACAATTCAATGGCATTAGAGCCTGGACGTTGGAATACTGGAATAGCAAGTGCAGGTTGACTATCTAACATAGCGCGCAAAGAATAAGAGTCTTGTCCTAATTCAACACGTGCTACATCTTGTAAGCGTGTAACTTGACCTTCATCGCCTACCTTAATGATCACTTGTTCAAATTCTTCAACGTTATCAAGCCGCCCTTTAACATTCAATAATATTTGAAATTGGCTATCATTAGCAGAAGGTTGAGAGCCTAAGCTACCCGCTGCAACTTGCTGGTTTTGTGAGCGTAACGCACTGATAACATCTGATGCAGTTATTTGACGCGAAGCTAAAGCATCAGGATTAAGCCATACGCGCATTGAAAATTGACCACCACCAAATAATCTAACATCACCAACACCCGCTAAACGGGCAATTTGGTCTTTAATATAAAGATCTGCATAGTTAGACAAATAGGCCGTGTCGTGAGTTTTCTCTGGTGAGAATAGATGCACAACCATGGTTAAATCAGGTGTCGATTTTTCAGCAACAACACCTAGTCGTTGAACTTCTTCTGGCAAACGAGACAATGCACTATTAACACTATTTTGTACTTGTACTTGAGCTCTATCAAGATCAGTACCCAGTGCAAAGGTTACGGTTAAACTCATTCGGCCATCACTTGTCGCTTGAGATGACATGTACAACATGTTCTCAATACCATTTATTTCTTGCTCAAGTGGCGTTGCAACAGTTTGCGCAATAACTGACGGATTAGCACCAGGGTAACTTGCTGTAACAACAACCGTTGGTGGCACTACTCCAGGATATTCACTAACAGGTAATTGAAAAAGCGAAATACTGCCGGCAATTAGAATTAACATCGACAAGACCGCTGCGAAAATAGGTCTTTGTATAAAAAAGTGGGAAAATTTCATTGTTAATTCTTACTCTTGTGACATTAGCTGTGCCGTTAAATTGGCATCAGCAATAGGTAATAAAGTAAAAGTAACACCTGTACTATCAAGTATTATAGTGTTTGGGGAGATAGTCATACCAGGACCAACTCGGGCAGGACCATTCACGGCAATAACATCGGTTGCAACTAAACCAGCGTTAATCGCTCTATAGCTACCGTAGAGTTCACCGACTTGAATTGCCTTATATTCTAGAATATTGTTTTCGCCTACCGTTAAAACAAAACGGTTTTTTAAATCAGTACCAATAGCGCGATCAGGCACAATAATTTTATCACTTATACCATTAGCCGCTAATTTAATGCGAGCAAATGAACCGGCTCTAAGTTGACTTTGATTTTCATTAAATACAGCTCTTACACGTAACGTGCCTGTTGCTGAGTCAATCTGATTATCAATAAAATCAATGTAACCTTTAAAGGAAAAATCATCCTGTCCAACTTTTTGCATGACAACTTGCTGCTTATCATTAGCGGTAACATCAGAAAATGATCTATTCCATGTACGCTCATCTACGTCAAAATAAGCATACATTGCTTTATCTGACACAATACTGGTAAGCACACTTTGTCCTGCAATAACGTTATTACCTTTAGTAATACTGGCACGAGAGATTATTCCATCAATTGGTGAACGAATAGAAGTAAACTCTAATTCAAGTTTTGCAGCGATTAACTGTGCCTGTAAAGCATCAAGTTGTGCTTGGCGTTGACGTAAAGTTGAAGTACGTGATTCAGCTTGCTCTGTTGATATAGCTTTACGTTCAGTTAAACGTATAGCGCGTTTTTCTTCGCTTTTTGCTTGTTCTAATGCCGCTTCAGCACTATCTTTTTGCGCTTCTAGGCTAGCAACGATAGCTAAGAAAGGACGATCATCTAATTGAAAAAGTAGATCACCCTCTTTTACTTTTTCACCTTCATTAAAGGCGATATGCTCTATAACACCAGACACACGTGGCTTTAAAGCAACTTGTTCAGGTGCTTCTAAGCGTGTGGTATAGGTGTGCCAATTTTGTACAGGTTTAACAATAACATTTGCAACATCAATCGATTGTAATGGCGCCTGTTGTTTTTGTGCGTTCGGCTCTGGTGAGCAACCGGCTAGTGTTAAGATAGCAATAGTAATAACTATTGAGATTAGATGTTTGTTCATGTTAACTCCTATGGTGATGTGGCCGCAATTTTATGTAATTTGTTTAGTGACAAAAAGAATAGTTTTTACATTTGATTAGTGCCAAAATGGCAACAATAGAGTTAAATCGTGATAATCAATGGGGATAACTAATGGACACAACGAGTCGATTATTAATGTTACTTGAGGTGGTAGAGCAAGGTTCTTTTATCAGAGCAGCCGAAATACGCAATATAGATCGTTCTGTTATCTCTAAACAAATTAACCGTTTAGAAGATGAGTTAGGCGTAAGACTACTTAATAGAACCACACGTTCATTCTCATTAACCGCTGCTGGCTCTGAAATGATAAAAAAAGCAACAGAATTACGAACGCTATTGGGTGACACCGTACGTATTGCAGAGAACTTTCATTTAGAGCCACAAGGGTTACTGAGAATTACCTCAAGTACTTTATTCGGTAAACGTTACTTACAACCAGTGATTAATGATTTTCAAAAACGTTTTCCACAAGTAGAAGTTGAATTGAATTTAAGTGATCGCTTAATGGATATTGTCTCAGAAGGGTTTGATTTAGCTTTTCGTGTCGGCGAGCCCAAAGATTCGTCACTAATTGCCCGACAAATTGCTCGAAATCGTTTATTGATACTGGCAACACCCGAGTTTATTAAAAATTATGGTATGCCTAGTACCATGGAGGATTTAGCTAGATTACCAGCAGCGACCTATGCTGGCGCATCTTTTAGAATTGACAGTGTACATTATTATGATGAACACGATCAGCTACAAGAGCAGAAACTTAAAAGTGTGTATAGAGCAAATGATCCTGAAGTGTTACTGATGAAAACACTTTCAGGTACTACTTTTATTATTGCGCCAGCGTTTATACTCGCTAACGAAATAATGGAGGGTAAATTAGTTCCTTTATTGACCAATATAAAACTAATACAGTTCGGGGCAATTTATGCCTATTATCCCCACCGAGATCTTCCTGTTAGAACAAGGTTATTTTTTGATGCGGTACGCGAATATATAGGCAAAGAAATACCAGTTTGGGAACAGGCGATTCCAAATTTTGAAGATATGTATTAAAAATAACAAAATATTATTTTAATGCCTTAGCTCGCTCATCGATATAGATGTAACCCATTGGAATTATTTAGGATACTTCAATAGCTCTAACATAAAAATCTGCGTCAGAGATAGAGATAATGTTCAATAACAACAAGCTTTCTAGCCATTCATATAAACATTACCCTATCAGAAGATCGTTCATCTCATTAAATTCACCGTCCATATAATAACCGTAAATATCAAGAGAATTATAGCACTTTACTTTAAAAGTCTACTTTAACTTTATTTGCAGTATTCACTGCTATTTCAATTGCTGTTTCAATCGACTCTGCACGTTTTAAAATAACACCTAAGCGACGTCTTCCATCAATTTCAGGTTTACCAAATAAACGAACTTGTGTTTGAGGCTGAGCTAATGCATCTTCAAGGCCTGAAAAACGAATATCTTTTGAGGTACCTTCACGCAAGATAACCGCTGAAGCACTTGGACCATATTGCTCTATTTGATGAATAGGTAAACCTAAAATCGCACGAGCATGCAAAGCAAATTCAGATAAATCTTGTGAAATAAGAGTGACTAATCCAGTATCATGTGGGCGTGGTGATACTTCACTAAAAATAACATCATCACCTTTAATAAAAAGCTCAACACCAAATAAACCGCGACCACCTAGAGCTTCAACTACACTCTTAGCCATTTGTTGTGCTTTTTCAATAGCCACAGCAGACATAAGTGCTGGCTGCCATGACTCTCGATAATCACCGTCTTCTTGTCGATGACCAATCGGAGCACAATAATGTATGCCATCTTTAGCATTAATCGTTAATAGCGTTATTTCATAATCAAAATCAACAAAACCCTCGATGATAACTTTTCCTTTACCTGCACGACCGCCTTCTTGTGCATATTTCCAAGCAGTTTCAATATCATCATTTGAACGAATCAGTGATTGGCCTTTACCCGACGAACTCATAATAGGCTTAACAACACACGGTATTCCTATTTTTTCAATACCGGCAGTAAACTCTTCATACGTAGCAGCAAATATATATGCTGAAGTAGCTAACCCTAACGTTTCAGCAGCTAAACATCGAATACCTTCTCTGTTCATTGTTAATTGTGTTGCTCTAGCACTTGGCACAACATTGAACCCTTCTTGCTCAAGTTCAGCTAACGTGTCTGTAGCAATCGCTTCAATCTCAGGAACAATAAAATGAGGACGTTCTTTCTCTACTAAAGCACGCAATTCTGTACCATCAAGCATGTTAATAACATAACTTCTATGAGCTACCTGCATACCAGGTGCATTGGCATAGCGGTCAACACCAATAACTTCAACACCCAAGCGTTGTAATTCAATAACAACTTCTTTACCTAATTCTCCGCAACCTAACATCATTACTTTTGTAGCTGATGCTGAACAAGCTGTACCTAACATTAATACCTCAAATATTTATAGTAAGTTAATTAAAAAGATCATAACTGAAGTTGTGTATTCACCCTAGTAAAAATCTCTCATTTAATACTAAAGATAATAACAGCATCATATAAAGTAATTTGAAACTATACATCCTCCTACGGAGTATGTTTACATTGAATTATCAATAAATAGTTAATTTATGATCTGAAACCAATTAAATCCATTAAAGCTTAAGTGGTTTATTTTAATGATTAATAACGGTTTATTTAGACGGTGAAATTATTAAAGTAATGTTGTTATATAACCTACATCGTTAATAATGAGAATAATAGCCTATTTCTTCACGCTAATGTTTTCAAGTAATTTAATAATTGTATGATTTTTATTTAATTGAGCTAAATCAATAAGGTAGCTTTTTTCAATATCGAGCATAGGTTCGTGTGATAGCAATTCCCTTACTAATTGATCTTCACCATTGACTATAGCGGTTTTTAAGGCCGCAAAATTGGCTATCCCTGGTTTATTTCTATCGGTATTATCAGATCCCATAAGTCGTACTCCATTAAATAATTCAAGAATGAAATTCAAGCATAGTCTTATGGCTACAAATTACCAGTGCTATACCTGATAAATATAGGTGATTATTAATTATTTATAAACCAATTATAATCGGCTCTCGAATTAAGCTTCTGTGATAGATATAAGCCTAATTCTTTAAGCTGGGTATTATTTTGGTAATTTGGAATTAACGCCTTTAGTTTATCTAAAGCATCCTGACTTTGCCCTGCTCCATCTAATGCAAGCACATATGTATAAGCATACTCAGGGTTACTTGGCATAAGCTGCATAGATTTTTTAAACAAAGGTAACCCTTTATCTAAGCGTTTTTGGCGAACAAAGTGTAACCCATAAGAATAATGCAAAGCAGCTGACTTAGGATTGAGTTTAATACCTTTTGACAGTACCGATGCTACCTGAAATGACTTCTGCTGAGAGCGATATATATCAGCTAAATTAATATAACCCGTTTCAAAATAAGGCTCTATTTTAATTGCCTTTTTGAAGGCCTCTTCAGCTGCTGTTTTTCTATTCATCTCAAGAGCTAATATGCCTTTATTCGCCATACCTTCACCACGCCAACTATTAACATCATTAAAAATAATTAATTCTTTAAATGCTTTATCAAAAAGAGTTTGATTGAGAAAAAGTACATCGCCTGATAATAAACTACGTGCAGTAGCAATTCTTACCGATTTATATTTATCTTCAAGTAAAGGGCTGAGTTGATTAACTCTGTCCTGTGATGGCAATAAAGTTGCTACACTTGCGGCACTCAATCTTATTAATGCTTCATCATGAGATAAGTACGGAGCCAACTCAGCTACACTAATTGTAGTTGTGGTGTAACTTAGTAATTGAATAGCAGTAGCTCGACTCATAATATCAAGTTGTTCATCTGCCATAATAGATAAATGCTGTTGTAATGAAATACCTTGACCGCTATTTAATAACATCAATAAGTGCTTACTTGAAAGAATAGCTTTAGGCTTACCATGCCATTTTTCTAAAGTAGCACTTGCCCATTCATTAGACTTCTCTTCATGGCATTGTACACAAGCATTTGGCGTATCGAAGGTTTCAGATAAATGTGGACGAGGTATTTTGAAGCTATGATCACGTCTATCATCTACACCCATATAAGTGTTTTCAGGCATATGACAATTTACACATTGAGCACCTGTAGAGTTTTCATTATGTTGATGATGTTTTTTAACGTTATAAACTTCAGCGCCATGACATTGTAAACATAAGCCATTGCCTTCAACTTTTAGTTTCATCGTATGTTTATCATGGCAATCTAAACAGTTAACCCCCTCTTTATACATTTTGCTTTGCAAGAAAGAACCATAAACATAAACTTCTTCTTTAATTTGGCCATCAGCATAATAGTTAGGGCTAGCGGTAAAATTAGGTGTAAATTGATCTAAAAAAGGTGTATTTGCTTTAAAGCCGTCGGTTAATGGGGCTCTAAGTGAATGACATGCAAAACAGTTATCCATAAAATCGTTATTACGTTCACCACCTTCCCAATGAGCTGTTTTATCGCCGATGCTTCGTAACCATCGACCTGTAGGATGATTGATAGATGTAACGCTAGCACGTACTTCCGCTTTCTTTGGTGTTTTCATATGGTCGGTCATATCCCCATGACAAGATAAACAACCTACATTGATATTATCAAATTCAGTTTTAAAGGTATTATCTTGACCATTATAGTTTCTAACCAGTCCATCAGAATGACAATCTGCGCACATGCCGTTCCAATTTTGTAATGGCTGTCGCCAATGTAGTCTGTCTTCTGGACGTATTTCTTCATGACTATAGTTGTGATACCAACGCTGTCCACCTTCTTCTTTACTTCTAGCATCCCAAGCAAATGGAAGTACATGCAACCTTCCAGGCTCAGTTTCAACTAAATATTGCTGCAATGGTGTATAGCCAAAAGTATATTTTATTGGATAAGTATCCACGTTATCATCATAAGAAACAGTAACTTGATAGCTATTGTCTTTAATGAAGAAGTGAGCTTTCTGACCATAATGTTCAACATTTACACCTGAAAAGTCAGCGATTACTGTCGTGCTATCTGCAATCGACATGGCTTTAGAATGATCTGAATGTGTCCATTCTTGTTCAGACTGAGCATGACAGGAAGTACAGGTTTGATTTGATATAGGTGCTTTCTTTTGAAAATCATGACCACTTATTACTGCTGACTGTGCGGAAGCAATAAACAGAGAAAACACAAATAAAATAGTTACTACATTTTTAATATTCAAAATTTATATTTACCTTAAAAAGCTTACTTATTTATTAAATTAACTTCGTAATAATTTTTTTATTATACGGCTTAATGTTCGGAAAAAACGTGCTCTAACTCTTACTTATTAAGTTACCAATGTTGAGATATCATATTGATAAATTGTGCTAAAATTTTATATGAGTATTAAATAATAAGATTTATTAAATAGTTCAACATCCTTTCTTTTCGGCCAGCTCATTAAGCTTTATCACTATTTATACCTAACCAGCCACTACAGTACAATAATCAAGCTGCAACTATAAATATTCTTTCTCTTACCTCATAAGTTATAATATTTATCGCCTCCCTTTGCCTAAATATTTTTATCCTCAAATATTAATAACTGACTTATTTTTAATAAGAATAAATGAGGTAGCCGACAAAAAATAATAACTCACATTATTCAATCTGACGTTATTCGTCTTCAACAATAATAATATGTAAAACTTCAGGTCCGTGAGCACCTTTAACTAATACACCTTCAATATCCGTTGTGCCACTAACCCCTGATATTAAACACATATTTCGTGGCGTTTGTTTTTTCTTAGCCATTTCATTTGCGATAAGCGCGTAGTCATCCATGTAGTGAAGTATTTTTGACTTAGGTATAACGGCAATCAAATACAACGGAAGGAAGTTAAGTAAAATAGGCATTTCAGGACCCGAATGTGCAACAAACGAACCGGTTTCAGCAACACCATATTCCGCCCAACATAAACCCACAGTGTTATCGTTTACAATATCGATATCTGTTGTTATACCCTGCCAGTTTAATTTATTTAATGGTTCAACACTCTGGACTTTAAGTTCAG
>Ga0193951_1000070_pt1 | contig 41336 bp, 49 predicted proteins | sample BB_2_MG_FD_140370 | JGI IMG/M metagenome (GOLD analysis project Ga0193951, IMG submission 140370) | Microbial mat bacterial communities from the Broadkill River, Lewes, Delaware, United States - BB_2_MG | ecosystem: Environmental > Aquatic > Freshwater > River > Microbial mats | place: USA...
AACTGCCTCAACTCGAAGCGTCCTAGAAACTCTTCTTAAAAGATGTCTCTTCCGTTTGTGGAGCAGAATTATAGGAGGAAGTTGCTTAATATAAGCTTAGAGATTGTAAGAAGTTTGCTTTTTTCTTTTTTTGTTTCAATATTCTGTATTGATAGCAGTATTTATTATGAGTGTTTTAAGGTAGTGTTTTAATGATTGTTAAAGGACTAGGTAGTTTAATACCTAGTCTTTAATTAAATTATTGAGCGTTTTTAGCTGTATTTCTTGGGTCAGTTTTACTTTTTTTAATATCTTCATTTACTTTATTTAATTCAGATGTTAAATCTATTTCAGGTGAATAAACCCAAGATGGAGGATTTTGGTAATTTGGCATAATATCGTTTTTAGGTAGTTTACCTAAAGGTTTAATATATTCAGGTGTTTTATTCATAGCATTTACTTTATTTCTTAAATACTCTCCAGCACCTTTTGCTTGGTTCATACTACTAAATACTTTCATTTGATCAGCACTGTCTATTCCTAGCATTTTAAGATCAGCTTTTGAAGAGTGACACATTGCACAAAAATACTGCATATTTTCACCCTGAGAACCAGTATTAACTCTTAAGTACATAAAATTTGGATTTGACGTATGTGGATCATGACAACTAATACAATCTAGTTTACCATCTTTAAGTAAGTTATCTGGTACATCAGCTATTTTTTTGTTTGGAGCTATACCAATAGGGTGTGTGGTATGTAAGTGAATAGGTCTGATCCCTGCACCACCAAATTCTTCAAGTTCGTGACAACCTAAACATTTTTCAGCAACAAGCCCAGTTAGTCTCTCTTTAGTTCTAGGGTTTTTCATAACTGTATTTTTTACAGCAAAGATTTTGTTATCAACTGCATAGTGGGGACTATGACAACCTAAACATGAAACTGCTTCATGAACACCTGCAGCATTTGCACCAATAGTCATTGAAATGACAACAAATAAACTTAAATATAACTTTCTAAGTATTAACATACAACATTCCTTACATTCTAATTAAAAAATTAGATTATTAAAATTTTTAATATTGTATCTTAATGAAATATAACTTTTTCTTAAATTTTAAAATTTTTTATAATTTTATTTGTTAGTGTATGTTTTTAGGATTTATTTATCCATCCTCCACCAATAAGTTTACTATCATTATAAAACACTGCAGCTTGTCCTGTTGCTACACCAAAAACATCTTCTTTTAAACTAACCTTTGCAATATTATCTTCTATAACTACATGACAAGGAACGGCTTTTGTACGATATCTTAGTTTTACATATGTATCAAATTCTTTTTCATCATTAAACATATTTAAGTTTTCAAGTTCAACATAGTTACATGCCAATTCTTCTCTCTTACCAACTGTTATTTGGTTTTTTATAGGGTCTATACTTAACACAAAATGTGGATCGTGCGCACCATGAACTGTAAAACCTTTTCTTTTACCAATTGTATAATGCATATAGCCTTTATGTTCACCAATTACATTTCCATCTTTATTTAAGACTTCACCTTTTTTATCAACGTTTACATAATCTTTTAACAAATCAGTATATGTAGTATCAACAAAACATATTTCAGAAGATTCTTCTTGAGACGCAAAAGATTCCAGCCCTTTAACAGATGCGGCAAACTCTTTTATATCTGATTTTTTTCTCTCTCCCAGTGGAAAAATGAGTCTTGGCAAGATATCTTTATCTACATAAAATAGAAAATAGCTTTGGTCTTTAGTATCATCTTCGGCCTCGTAAAAATATTTTCCATCTGTTTTTATATAATGTCCAGTAGCTAAATAATCAGCTCCAATAGTATCAGCAAACTTGATCATCTCACCAAATTTTAAATTTCTATTACATAATGCACATGGGTTTGGTGTTTGACCTTTTTCATAAGTATCTATAAATGGTTGAAAAACTTTTTCATTAAATGTATCCTGCAGGTCCAAAACATGTAGTTTTATTCCAACAAAATCTGCAGCTTTTTGAGCACGTGCTAAATGTATCTCATGATAACCTGGCTTTGAATGAAGTTTCATATATAAACCTTCAACTTCATAGCCATCTTCTTTTAACAGTAGTGCTGTAACAGTAGAGTCTACACCGCCACTCATTCCAACTAGTACTTTTTTCATAATACTATTCAAAAAACTTTTTTAGTGATTTAAAGTAGGTAGTATCTTCAAGACCTTCATCTTCTAAGATATCTATCTGCTTATTTAAAGACTTTTCAATCTCGCTAGCAACATATTCAAGGTCATCAGTTAGACAAATTAAATCAACATCAGCTTGGTCTATCATCCCTGATTTTAATAGTTTTGATTTGATAAAGTCAATTAAAGGTTCAAAGAACTCAGTACCAACTACAAACACCTTTACACCTGTGACTTTTTTTGTCTGAATTAATGTAAGAGATTCAAAAAGTTCATCTAATGTTCCATAACCACCAGGAAAGATAACATATGCCATTGAATATTTTACCAACATTACTTTTCTAGAAAAGAAGTAGTCAAAATTCAAGTCTATAGTTGTATATGGGTTTGCTATCTGCTCAAAAGGAAGATCTATATTAAGTCCAATAGATTCGACATCTCCTTGTTCATGTGCTCCACGGTTTGCAGCTTCCATGATCCCTGGTCCACCACCACTTATAATATTGAAACCTCTTTGCGCGAGCATACTAGTTAACTCTTTTGCTTTTTGATAATATACATCACTTTCTTTTGTTCTAGCACTACCAAATACAGTTACAGTTGGTCCAATTTCACCTAATTCATCGAAACCTTTTACAAAGTCTGCAATAATCCTAAATACACTCCATGTGTCTGCTGATTTTATATCTTTTACGTACTTTTTGCTTACATCTCTATTTTTTTTCATATATTATGATTTTAACTGATTTAACCTTTCTTTTTTTGTTCCTATAGTAGTTATCTGAATACCAAAGTTACCATCTACAATAACAACTTCTCCCTGAGCAATAATGTGATTATCAACTAGGATATCTAAAGGATCGTTTGCTAATTGATTTAACTCAACAACAGATCCAATATCCATATTTAACACATCTTTTAAAAGCATTTTTTTCTTACCTATTCTAACACGAACTGGTAGTTTTACATCCATTATCAATGATATGTTATTGATCTCATTAGGACTTAAATTAGTATCATTAATACCTACATCTTGAAGTGAAGAGGTTGAAGCACTCTCATTAAGTGTTGGTTCCTCAACGCCACCTCCGAATAAAGTTTTTTCAAGATCTTCATCAACAATAAACATTAGAAGTGCTTCTATAGATTCTATTGTAAAATCATATTTATGCATATTTGAGTATTGTTCCAAACTAACTTCACTATCGTCACTTATATATTCTATATCTTCAACTTCAAACTTTAGTACTGGTATCTCATTTTGTGAAGAGAGTGTAGTATTTATTGTTCCAAATACTGTGCTAAAAGTCTCTTTTGTGCCATCTAAATCATCTTCATTAATACTATCTCTGTTAGCTAACTCTTCACCCATCATAAGGTCTGACAATGCAGCAGCAAGATTAGGTGTAACTGCAACCATTGCTTTAGCATTAGTTGCACCACTAACACTAAGTTTAATAAGTACAATAGGTGGTATGATGTTAGCCATCATATTTAACTCTTGTTGCTCTTTTAATGTTAAAGAGGGAGCAACTCCAATCATACTCTCAACAGTTGTAACTATTTCATCTTCTAAAAGTTTTATAAAATCACTCATATTATTCACCTACCGCTTCATCTTCTTCGTTATCGTTGATTATATCAGATACACCAGAAATTTTTTCATGACGTTTTTTCTCAAAATTTTCTAGAGCACGTTTAACTGCATCTTTTTCTGTATCTATAACCTCTGTAATTTGTATAGATTTTCTAAACCTTCTAAGTCCTATCTCACCTCTAAACCTGTCTTTACCATCAATTGATACAGTTACTATGTCATTTGCTGCTTCTGAAAGTCTTACAACATCACCTGTTTGAAGCTCCAATATATCTCTCATTGTAAGTTCTGCATTACCTAGGTTCGCTTCTACTGTTACCTTAGCACCACCAAGTAATACTTGAAGCTCCGTATTTCTACTTTTTTTAGAACTTGTTTCATTTAACATCAAATCCCTAGATGCCAACCTTGGAAGTACAGGCTCTAATGATATAACTGGATAACATATGTTCATCATACCTGAACTATGTCCAATTATAATTTCCATAACAACCATTACAACAATCTCATTTTGGGCAACGATCTGAACAACGTTTGGACTTGACTCTTTTGACTCTATGTTTGGGTAAACTTCCATAACAGGTCCCCAAGCCTCTTTTAAAGTCCCCATCATAACCCGCAGTATTGATTCAAAAAGTGAAAGTTCTATATCTGAAAACTCACGAGAAGCATCAAATGGCTCACCCTTTCCACCAAGTAAACGATCTAACATTGGAAAAGCTATAGTTGGGTTTATCTCTATAACACCGCTTCCCTCTAGTGGCTTTACTGAAAAAACATTAAAGCTTGTAGGGTTTGGTAAAGACATTAAAAATTCACCATATGTCATCTGATCAACTGAATGAAGCTGAATCTCTACTATTGAACGCATTATAGATGATATTTGAGAGGCTAATGAACGTGCCATTTTATCGTGGATACCTCGAAAAGCACGCAATTGCTCTTTAGAAACCCTATTTGGTCTTTTAAAATCATAAAGTGTAGCTTGTTTTTGAGGCTGTGAAATCTCTTCTGTTGTATCAGGTAGATCACCACCTTCATCTTCTAAGACATCTAAAAGGGAGTCAATTTCATCTTGACTTAAAATGTCAGCCATTATTCACTTCCTACACTTTGCTTTATTTTTTGTAAAATAGACTTATGAATTTGAGATATTCTTGATTCTGTTATATCTAAAATATCGCTAATTTCTTTAAGTGTTAACTCTTCAAAATAATAAAGTTGAACGATCATTTGTTCACGTTCACTATATGTACCTAGTACTTTTTTTATTACACCAATAAGTTCGTCTCTTTCGACTTTAGCAAGTGCAGCACCCTCATCACCAACTTGAAGCTGATCATGCAAAGGCATAACTGTATAGATACTTGATGCTATTCGAGCCTCATGAACTTTTTCAACACTCTCATCAAGCATCTCTGCTAACTCTTCATCTGTTGGTTCTTCATCATTTTCAACCATATGCTCTTCTATAGCATAATCTATCTGTTTAACAAGTTTTCTACTAGCACGGCTAAGTATATCTAAGCTTCTAAGGTAATCAAGCATAGCACCATATACACGTTTTTTTGCGTAACCCCAAAATGAGTCATTTAATTTTTCATCATATCTACGAGCAAGCTTGATCAGTTCTTCTGTACCTATTGCAGACAAATCCATATAGTCAACTGAACTAGGAAGTCTCTCTTTTAATCTAAAAGACATCGCTTTAACAGCTGGTAAATACTGTATAGCAAGTTCATCTGCTTTATGTTTAATGTCAGTTTCATAACCATTGCTATTCATTTTAAGTACCTATCTCTTTGTTAGCTTTTATAGCTTCATCTGTTATTTTCATAGCTGAATCTATAATTTTTTCACGTCTGTCAATCTCTTCAACAAAAATATCTAAGTGTTTTTCATGTATTTCTTTTGGAAAAAGATATGTTTTTATAGCTATTGTTTTAAAATAAAATGCAATTATAACATGGGAAAAAAGATAAAAAAATGTAGTTATAAAAAATGTATATAATAGCAGTCCCTCAGCATCAAATGATTTTAGAATTCCAAAAATTATTCCAACGAAAAAACCTTGAACTGTAAAAAAATATACAAAATTCTCACCTAACATATCTACCCCAGAATTATTTCTAAAAGTGTTGCATTAAGCGTTTAAACAATCCACTCAAGCCACTATCTTCAGCAGAAACTAGCACATCTCGTTCCAATTTAACTATAATTTTGTTGGCTATTTGCTCTAGATCTTTATACACAGAAGAGTTTTCAGCAGTTACACAAAATAGTTCTCGTTTTTTGATCGATGAGGAAACTTTAACATCATCATTTAATTTTCCATAAAACTCTAAATTAAGATCTGGAGATATATTTGAATGAGCTACTTGTTTTATTTTTGTAAATATCCCAACAGCTTCTTTTTCACTTTTAACTTGATTTAAAATCATTCCAATATCGTTTCTTAAATTTGAAATAGTTTTTACGGTAGCATAAGCATCAGTAATTGCTGCAGGATCAGGAACGGTAACAACAATAACATCATCTGAAGCATTTAAAAACATCTGTATATGATCACCAATACCAGCACCTGTATCTATGATCATAACATCTAACTTATCTAAAATTTCTGCTTCTTGCATAAACTTTTCAAATAAAGCTTTGTCGGCATACTTTAATATCTCATCTCCACTCTCACCAGGTATAAGTATAAGATTTCTAGTTACAGGTATAAGTATATCCTTAACAGTTGCTTCACCTTTTAGAACATGTAATATATTTTTCTTTATCTTTACATTATACATAACGTCAAGATTTGCAAGACCAATATCTGCATCAAAAATACCTACATTTAACCCACTCTTTGAAAGCATGTAAGCAAGGTTAGAACTTATTGTACTTTTACCAACACCACCTTTACCACTTGTTATAGCTATAAATCTTGTATTTCTTGATCTTTTTTTTGCAGAAGAAGCTACAAGTTTTTCGAGTTTTTCAGCCTGATGACCCATCATGCTTTACTCCTATTAAATCCATTAAGCATACACTCTACCAGAAATTCACCAGTTGCACATACCAAATCTTCAGGAACTTCTTGTCCAACAGAAAAGTAACTAATAGGCTTTTTAGTCTCATAAGCAAGTGAGAAAATATTGCCATAACCTTTTGTTTCATCTAGCTTTGTAAACATCAATGTATCTACACCTAAAGATGAAAAATTTTCATAAGTTACAAGCATATCTTCATATTTTATAGAACTTGGCATAGTTAAAACTACATCTACATTATAGTCTGAGTCATTTGCTGCTAAACATTCATATATTTTTTCAATTTTATTTTTATCATACGGGCTTGATCCCATAGTGTCTATTAAAATATAATCACAATACTTCAATGACTCAAGTGCTGCAGAAAATTCAGGAGGATCAACAACAGTCTCAATTCCAAGTTTCATCATTCTCGCATATTGCATTAATTGTTCAACTGCACCTATACGGTATGTATCTAAAACAACTAAACCAACTTTATATTTTTTTTGCATTAAAAATGAATATCTGGCAGCTAGTTTGGCTATAGATGTAGTTTTACCGACACCAGTTGGTCCTACAAGCATAATAACTTTCTTACTACCCATACTAAGATTACTTTCCATTCTAATTGGAATCACTTTTCTAAGCAATGTTTGAAAATAGCGTTTTACTGTTGTGGAGTTTTCACGCATCTGAAATGGCATATGTTCTAATGTCATCTTCATGATCACATCTAAATGCCCTCTATCCATCCCACTTTGAGCTGATAGTTTATATATTTCTGCAAATTCAGGTGGTATTTGACTCTCTAGCTTTGGTGAACGTTCATCCCAAAACATATCTTGAATTAGCTTAACTTTATCGCCAAGTTTATTTATTTGAGATTTGATCTCTTTTAACTCTTTAGGTTCTGCCAAATTCAAATTTTGTGCAGTTTGAGCTTTCTTATCAGAATAATCAAACTGTGGTCTGGTTACATCTGATATTTGAGATATCTGCTCGGCTGATCTTGAAATATTTAGAAGTATGTCTTCACTCTCCTGTTTAATAGGAGTCTGTTTTTGTAAAGGTTTTTTATATCTATTGTAAGATGACTTTAACTCACTCTCTTCTATACCTATAACTATCTCATAAAGGGGTTCTTTACCTATAGCTTTTTTTTGGATCTCTCTGGTTTCGATCAGCATACCCTCATCACCAACTTCCATTTTAGCTTTTTTTAATGCTTCTGATGGGCTACTTCCACTAAAAGTTAAAATTTTCATCTATATATTTCCATTAAAGGTATCAAGACACTTTGTCTTTTGTTCCACTCAGAATGAGGTATTGAAAGTTTTTCTTTATTTATAACGATACTATCATAAAAAATGATATCCAAGTCTAAGCTCCTAGGGGCATTATCGAAACTTCTCTTTCTTTTAAATATTTTTTCAATTCTTTGAAGATATTTAAGCACTTGCATCGGTAACATATTTGTTTTTAGTACTATTAAAGCATTAAAAAAATCATCTTGTTCTAAAAATCCGAATGGAGGATTTTTCAATATTGATGACGTTTGTAAAACTTCAACCTTATTGCTTTTTTTAAAAAAATAAAAGAGATGTTCAAACCTGCGCTTAACATCTCCAATATTTCCGCCAACTCCAATAACAACCTTATGTTTAAAAGTTGATTTTTGTATTGTTTTATATCCGTAGCGCAAACCCTTATATAAAGTTAAATCATTACTTAGTTTACGCTTTAGATACACTCAATTTATCCTTCTTGAGTTTGTTGCTGTGCTTGTTGTTGAGCTGCTTGTGCTGCTGCAACTTCTTGCATTATTTGGGTCATACCAACCATAGCTAAGTGATAACCAAATGGACCAAAACCTACTATTGAAGATGCACATACCGGTGCTACCATATTTTCTTTTCTAAACTCTTCACGACGGTGAATATTAGAAATATGAACTTCAATAGTTGGAATTCCCACCGCACTAATAGCATCACGAATAGCAATTGAAGTATGTGTATAAGCTGCAGGATTAATTATAATACCTTGAGCCTCACCATAACATTCTTGAATCTTGTCTACAATCTCACCTTCTAAGTTTGATTGAAAAAACTCTATCTCTATATTGTTTTGTCCAGCAAACTCTTTCATTTGAGCATGAATTTGTTCTAACTTCATTGGCCCGTAAATTTGTTGTTCTCTTACACCTAACATGTTTAAGTTTGGACCTTGAATAACTACTACTTTCATTTTTAACCTTAGTAATAAACTTTAAAGAGATATTTTATCTTATAGATTATTAAAGTTGATTGATTTTTGACAAATGATGTATAATTATGCAACTAAATCACTCTAAAGAATTTAAATGAAAATTATTACACCACATTACATACTTTTAAATGACAAAGTAGTAACAAACTTATCAATAGCTTATGATAAGACTATAAATAAAATAGCACCTTATGAAGAGTTGCTTGATGAATTTCCAGATGCAAAAGTGACTTCTCTTAGAGAAAATTCACTAATAATGCCAGGACTTATAAATGCTCATGTACATATAGAGTTCAGCGGTAATAAAACAGAGCTCTCATATGGAGACTTTATATCTTGGCTTTACAGCGTAATAGAAAACAGAGAAGATCTTATTAATGGTTGTTCATCAGAGTGTATGGAAAATGCAATAGATGAAATGTTAAAATCTGGGATAACTACCTTTGGTGCAATTTCATCACATGCTATGGATTTGGAAGTTTGTGCAAATGCTAAACAAAATGTTGTATTTTTTAATGAACTAATTGGGAGTCAAGCTAGTGCTGCAGATGCACTTTATGGAGACTTCTTATCTCGCTTAAATGCTTCAAAAAGTGTAAAAAGAGAAGGTTTTCATCCTGCAGTTGCTATTCACTCACCATATTCTGTCCATCCAATCTTAGTAAAAAAAGCCCTAGAACTTGTAAAAAGTGAAGGTCTTAAACTTACAGCACACTTTATGGAAAGTCAAGCTGAGAGAGATTGGTTAGATAAAAGTGAAGGTGACTTTAAAAACTTCTTTGAACAACTCTTAAAACAAAACAATGCTATTTGTGATTCAAATGAATTTTTAAGTTATTTTGACAACATAAAAACACTTTTCACGCATGCTACTAAAGTCAATGAAACTGAGCTAAACTCTATCTCTAGTCATAAACAAACAATTATCCACTGCCCTATTTCAAATAGACTTTTAGGAAACGGTGCACTAAATATAGATACACTAAATAAAAAAAATATACGTTGGGTTCTTGCAACAGATGGGCTAAGTTCTAATTATAAACTAGATCTATTTGAAGAGATGAAAATAGCACTATTTATGCATACTAACTTCCCACTTTTAGATTTAGCTAAACAACTTTTACAAAGTGTAACAAAAAATGCCGCAGATGCCCTTGGTTTAAATACAGGTGAGATAAAAGAGGGAAAAAATGCTGATATGATCGTACTAGATTTAGATGATATGCCAAATAAAGAGTTGCCCATTCATATAATACTTCATCGCTATAACATTTCAAAAGTAATTATTAATGGAGAAGATGCTCTTTAGTTACATCCGTTGGTATAAAGTATATACTTATTTCTACCACTCTCTTTTGCTTTATATAGCATATCATCTGCTTTTGTGATGATATGCTCTTCATTGACTGATGGATCAACTATACAAGAGACTATACCAACAGATATAGTTATATATTTACTTATCTCACTAGCTCTGTGTTCTATTTTTAAATCTAAAATAGAATCACATATCTTTTGAGCCATTTGTGAACTTGACTTTTGATCTGTTTCACTCATCAAAATACCAAACTCCTCCCCACCAAGCCTAAATACATAATCACTCGGTCTTTTAAAAAGTTTACTTAATTGGCTTGCCACCTTTTTTAATGCCAAATCGCCATGTATATGACCATATGTGTCATTATACTGCTTAAAATAATCTATATCTAACATCATAAAAGTAAAGTAATTTTTAGACCTCTTAGCACGTTTTACTTCTCTATCGTAAACCATATTAAAATAGCGCCTGTTATGAAGTTCTGTCAATGAGTCTGTATATGAAACATCTTCAAGTTTTTTATTTACTACCTTCAGTTTTTTGTGAGCTATTTCAAGTTCTGTCTGATCATCTTGAATACTTTTAAATACGTAGTAAGATATACTTAATATACCTAATATAACTATAAAGAAAACAACACCTAGTTCTTCTAGTGTAGATCTATAATTATCTAAAAACTTCTTTCTCTCATACTCTGCTATATCTTCTTCATAGTTAATTAATTTTTTTAAATCTTGATGAATATGTTGAACTTTTTCTTCTAACTTAACAAGAGATATATCTCTATATTGTTTCAGATTATTTTCATATCCTAGCAAATTTTTAAAATATATATTTATCTTTTCAATTTCTGCAGAAACATACTCAACATATTGAAGCTCTTCATCTCTTTTAAAGTGACTCTCATAACTACTCCAAACTGTTTCAATCTTATCTATTGAACTTTGTATACTGCTTCTAAATTCATCACTATTAATTTCTGAAGCTTTAGCTCTAAAGACACTAGAGTATAGCTCTCCATTATAGATCTGGACTATCTCATTTAGTTCAGTTATAGGGATTAATGAACCAAAATATATTGCATCTATATTTTTCTTCATTGCATTGATATTTGCCGTTCCAATAACAGAAGTAGCAATCAAGCCAAATGTTATTAACAAAAATAAAAATAAAAGTTTACTTTTAAGCTTTAATGCTTCAATGAATTTCATAACCTTTTTTAAGCAATAGATATACCACAAAATGATAGAATTTTACAAAAAGAACAAGGAAAACATTAAATGCCAGTTGCACATGCTATAAATACAGATACTTATTTAGATCCTATAGAAATTGAAGCACATTTAAAAAATGTTGAATATGCTATTCTTGCTACACCTGCACCTAGTCATTTTAAAAATACACCAATTCAATTTACTATATTTTTAAATACACAAGATGAATTTACACAAGATATTAAAGATGCTATTTTAGATAAGTTTTGTGACGAGAATAACATTACAAACCCATCAGAAGTCATGAGTCAGCTAATGCCTGTTGGTTTTGGTAAAAGTAAAGAGCAAGACACACCTATGCCTCTGCTTCTTGTACAACCAGATGATCAAAGATCGATCCCTTATAAAGTTATGCATGTTATTGATTTCTTAGGTGACTCTGATAATTTTTACGAAGCAAAAACTGAAGGTTTAACGGGTTGGTCTTACTCTTACGATTCGTAAGAGTAAATCTTATTTAACCTCTATAACTTTATTTATATTATTAAATATTTTTTCCACTCTTCCCTGCCAAAGTTTTTTAAATTCAACTGCTTCTTCATCTGTTGCAAAATTTCTAAGTAATTTTTGCATAAGTTCTGCTTGAGTTGGTTCAGCTGGGATAACATCTGGATTATAATTAATTTCTACGCTCTCATTTGTATCGTTTCTTGTAAATTTAATTTTAGAGTTTATATCTGCATTAAAACTTACTAGAGAATGTCTAACATACTCACCACCAATTCCTTTAAATCCTAATGTTTTTGTAGCACCCGTAATCTGACTCATAACGTTTGAGATAACACCTACTACACCGTCATTCTCATCAGAAGAAAATTCTATCATTATCTCACCACGAACTGGTAGTTCATCTTTATAAAGCTCTTTTAAACCTACAAGTGTCATTATATAAGCACCTGCCACAGTTGGACAAGAATGTCCTGCATTTTTTACAACATCTAAATAACTAAACTCTACAATACCATAATCAATACTGCCTAAAAAATCTGCTAAATCATCTCTTAATGTTATGGTTGGCAATTTATCGAAAAACTCCGGGTAATTCATAACTACATTTCCTTTTAATTTATATTTTCTATATCTTCTACTGTTTTTACTATATCTGCAGATAAGTTTTGATATCCATCTTCAGTAACCAATATATCATCTTCTATACGGACTCCGATTCCACGGTACAGTTGTGGAACTTTTTTATCATCTTCAGCTAAATAAAGCCCGGGCTCTATAGTTAAAACCATACCCTTGTCAAGTAAAATTTCATCATCATTTTCATCTTTATATGGACACTGGTCATGTACATCAATACCCATCCAATGACCTATACCATGCGGATAATATTTTTTATACTTTTCTTTTTTAATAAGTTTTTTTACATCACCTTTTAATACACCAAGTTCTACGAGAGCTTCAGTTAAACACTTAACAGCAATACGCTGAAGTTTTGTTCTTTTTATACCAGGCTTGATCGCATTTAATACCTTAAGTTGAGTATCTAAAACTAAGTTATACACTTTTGTCTGAGCTTCTGTAAACTTACCACTTACAGGTATAGTCCTAGTTATATCACTAGCATAGTATTCGTATTCACAACCTGCATCTATTAAAATTAAATCATCCTTTTTAAACAGCTTATTATTTTCAATATAGTGCAAAGTATTTGCATTATTTCCACCTGCAACTATAGATGTGTAAGCATCACTATATGCACCTTGACTTTTAAAACTGTGTTCTATTTCAGCTAGTAACTCGTATTCAAATCTATCTTGCTTATTAAAAGTCATAGCATTATGATGAGCTTGTTTTGTAATTTCTATCGCTTTTTTTATAAGTTTTATCTCTGCATCTGATTTAATTAGACGCATTTTTTCAATAATTGGTGCTATATTTTTATAAATAGAAATATTTTTGGAATATTTTTTTAATAGATCAGTTTTTAAAGATCTTAATTCAAAGTCAAAATATAACTTATTATTAGCTGCTACATACTCTTTATATTTTTCTTCAAACTTATCCTGTGTATACACTTGATCAACTAAAAACTTTTTTTTAGACTCTTTAACACCAAGCCTTTTACCATTCCAAAGTTCTTCAACTTTATCTTTTTTATTTACAAATAAAATTGATTTATAATTTTTCTTTTTTTTGACTAAAACAAGAATAGAATTATCTTCTTTAAAACCTGTCATATAATAAAAATTACTGTTTTGTCTATATGGGTACTCAGTATCGTTAGAACGTGTTTTATAACTGCTTGCAAACATAACAGCTATAGAATTTTTTGACATTTTTAAAGCTAAAACATCTCTTCTTTTTTTATATTCACTCTCTTCTATCAACTACAACCCTTTATAAACCATTTTGCACTTTGACTTAGTACATTTTTTAGTGCAGTATTAAGTGCTTTCACACCACCGTTTGCATCAAGTTTTGTTGCATTAACTTTAGATTTAAAAGTCTTTGTAGATATTATTTCAGATGTATTAAAATCAATTATTGAAAGATTGATATGTACTATTGAATATGAAGTTTTTAAGTCCTCAGAATAGTACTGCATAAAATCTTCTAAATCTATCTCAATTATTAAGTCAGCTCTACTTCTTGATTTTGACTCTTGTACACTTTTATATATACCTAAAGCTCTTAACATCTTTATATATTCTCTTGAAACAGCTCTATTTGGATTATTTAGCCATGCAGATTCTGAATACTCATAAACTTTTGAATTACCAAGAACATAACTCATATCTTTTGACATCAAGCTTGAGTTTGTGAATGCGGAGGATACTTTTATACTTTTTGTTTTACAAGTTGATATTTGTTTTTCTTCTAAAGCGATGATTGGAGAAATTTTGTACTTTACAACTGCTGGGACAGTTGTACTACAACCAGAAAATAAAAACAATAAACAAACCAATATATATATTTTTTTCACTTTTATTCTCCTGGTCCTTTGTTGATCTCTTGTGTCTTATAAAGTATATCAGCAGGACTTTTTTCGTACTGTTCTATTAATGAATCCAATCTTATGATCATATGTTGTAGTTCTACTAATGAATTATTTAAAGTTGGGAGCACATCACTAGTGATCTCTTTTATATTGTAATCACCATTTTCTATTGATCCTTTAAACACATCCATAGACTCTCTAATCCCTGCATAGCTATTCATAATCTCCTGAAAATTTTTAGCAAGTTTATCTTCCCATTCTACACTGTTATCTATGAAGTACTCAATTTTTGGCATCATTTTATTTATTTTATCACTTGCTTGATCTATATTTTTTACACTTCTTTGTATGTGTTCTATTGTTTGTTCATTAAAAAGCCTTTCTAGCTTATCAATAAACTTAGCAGATCTATTTAAAATTATCTCTATCTGTTTTTGATTTTCATCATTCAAAAGTTTTTGTGTCCCATCTAATGTTTTAGAAAGATTTGTCGAAACATTACCAAATGAACTCTCTATTTTTTCAAGAAAACTAGGAGTTGACTTAATAACAGGATATTCTTCTCCATCTTGTTTTTTTAAAAGGTCTGTACCTTTTTTTCCCATACTCAAGTTTATATAGCTAAGTCCTGTTATTCCCTGAGAAGTAAGTTTTGCCCTAGTAGAAGTTTTTATTGGGGTATTACTTAAAATACTTAGTGTAACTTGGACTTGTTCACTGTTTTTTGGGCTAATACTAATCTCTGAGACCTTTCCAACATCAATACCTCTATACTTCACTGGTGCCTCTAGGTTTAAACCTAGAACAGATTCATCAAAATAGACATGGTAGTTTTTTGTTATTTTCTTATCAGAAGGCTGTAATAACCAATAAGAGAAAACAACAATCAAACCTAGTCCAAAAAGAACTGTTGCTCCAATAAATGCGTAGTTGACTTTATTATTCATCTATATATTTGCCTTAAAAAATGTACGAATAAACTCACTCTGCTCATATTTAATATTTTCAATATTACCCTCGTAAACAATTTTTTTGTTATCAATGACAGCTATTTTATCTAATGTATCATAAATAGATTTTAAATCATGCGAGACCATGACTACGCTAAGACCTAAAAGGTCTCTTAGCTTTAAAATTAAACCATCAAAATCTCTTGCTGAAATTGGGTCAAGTCCACTTGTCGGTTCATCCAAAAACAAAAGTTTAGGATCAAGTGCTAATGCACGCGCAAGTGCTGCTTTTTTTTTCATACCACCAGATATCTGTGATGGATAAAGGTTAGCATCTGATTGTTTTAGTCCAACTATATTAATTTTAAAAGAGACTATTTCTTGGATCATTTTTGTACTTAAATTACTATACTCTACCAATCCAAGAGCTATATTTTCTGCAAGTGTCAATGATGAAAAAAGTGCACCTGATTGGAATAAAACACCCCATTTTTGTCTTAATTTTTGAGCATTTTCTTCTGAAATACCATTAAGTTCATGTCCTAATATTTCTATGCTGCCTGATGAATATTGTTGTAACATTACCATTTCACGTAAAAGTGTTGTTTTTCCACATCCACTTGGACCTAAAAGACCATATATTTCGCCCTCATTTATATTTAAGTTTAATCCATCATGTACAATATTGTCTTCAAAAGTTGTTACTACATTATTTACACTTATAATGCTCATTTACACACCTAAATTTGTAAAAACTATAGAGAAGACTGCATCACACATAATTACTGCAAATATTGCTTCTACTACACTCTTAGTAGTATTTTTACCTATACTTTGAGTATCATCTTTTACAGCCATACCCCTATAGATTCCTATAGTAGCTATTAAAAATGCAAAAAATGGTCCCTTTACAATTCCAACATAAAAATGCTTAATATCTATTGCTATTAAAAATCTGTCTATAAACATATTTACAGTTATATCAAGATCTATATTCGCAACTATCATACCACCGATTATAGCCATAATATCAGATACAAAAATTAAAATAGGCATCATAATCATAAGCGCTATGATCCTAGGCAAAACTAAAAACAAATATGGATCAAAGCCCATAGTACGCATGGCATCAAGTTCTTGCGTGATCTTCATAGCTCCTATTTGAGCTGTGTAGGAACTTCCACTTCTACCAGCTATTACTATAGCTGTAATTATTGGTGCCAATTCTCTCATTATTGATATTCCAAGCATATCTACTATAAATATATTTGCACCATATGTTTTTAGCTGATATGCCCCTTGATACGCCACAACCAAACCTATTAAAAAACTAGTAAGAGATATAATTGGAAGTGCCTTGATAGCACTTTCATTAATTTCAAAAGCTATCTCTTTATATCGAATATCTTTTAAATTTTTGATCAGATACAGTTTTGTTGAAAATAACTTTCCCAAAAACTGAAAAAAGCTTATAATTCCTACAAAAAGATCATAAGCTTTTTTACCAACTGTTTCTAAAAAATCATGATTAATCTTTTTATCAACAGTAGCACTAGAGTACTTTTTTACAAGTTCTATAGTATCATTTATCTCATTTGAATCACAAATAATCTCATACTGTATACTTTCACGCTCAAAACTTTTTGTAAGTTTATTTAAATATATAGCTGCTGATGTGTCAAAATATGTTAGTTTACTTAGATCTATTTGTATTTTGTTGTAAGGGTTAAAGTTTGCAGATTTTATTTTAAGTTCATGATCACGTAAATTGTACAATGTGAACTCACCAACAAATCTTAAAGTGAGTTCACTAGAACCAGATACGATCTCTAAATTATTATGCATAAATATAAAACTAGAAGTCTCTTTGTAGTAATCTATCTGGTTTTAAAATAGTTATTATTCTATCTTTTTCTTTACCAACACCATCTATAAGTGAATCATCTGCATTTATAGTATCTGGAGCAGGTCCAATGTTAGCTTTTTTAATGCGAAGAGCCATTGTAAGTCTGTCTATAACAAAACCAGCTACTTCATCACCATGCTTCATAACTATAAAACGTGTTTCATCAGTATGCTTTTGTTCTGTAAGACCAAACTTTAAACGAAGATCAATAAGTGGAATAACAGCACCACGCATATTAAACACACCTTTTACATACCCTGGAACTTGTGGAACACGAGTCCAAGTAAATGGTTTAATAATCTCTTGGATTGAAAGTATAGGCACTGCATATTCTTCATCACCAATTATAAATCCAACTAGTTGAACTACATCATCTAGTTGAGTTAAGCTTTCATCTTGATTCTGCTGCTCGTTTTGTTTATTTATTACATCTTTTAATTTGTCACTCATGATAAAAACTCCGATTTAAAGTTAACATTTCTTTGTACTACACTAGATAGATAATCAGCAGAGTATGGTTTAGTAATATACTCAACCATTCCACTCTCAACACCACGCATACGATCTGATTTACTTGTACGAGAAGTTACAGCTATAAGTGGTAAAGTTTTGTATCTATTGTATTTTTTAATCTCTGTTGCCAATGTATAACCATCCATTCTTGGCATCTCTATATCAATAAGCATAGCATCAAAATTATGTTCACTTTGTTTTAAAGTATTTAGTGCTTCTTGACCATCACTAGCCTCAACAAGTGTAATTCCTAAAGGCTCTAAAGATTTTCTCATTATAGTTCTATCTGTTTTTGAATCATCAACAATCATAACGGTATAGTCACTAGCTTGAGTTTTCTCTTTTATTACGCCATCAGATGAATTAGCTGCACTTTGGTTTACACTAGATTTTACATTTTTAGCCATATCCATTAATGCTACAACATCAACAATAAGTGTAACACCACCATCACCACGGATAGTAGCCCCAGCTATACCTTCAATGCCCTTTAAGTACTCACCAAGAGATTTAATAACGATCTCTTCCTGACCAACAAGTGTATCAACTATAAGACCAAGTTTTTGAGCACCTAGACCAAGGACAACAACATATGCATGTTCTCCTCCATCTATAATGCGTTCAACTTCAAAAATATCTCCAATATGAACAAGTGATAAAACTTCATCACGAAGTCTCATAACACTTCTTCCCTCAACCGTGTAGATTTCATCTGTAGATATTCTAACAGTCTCCATAACTGAAGCCAAAGGAATTGCGTAAGCTTCCTCTTGTACACCAACCAATAACGCTTGGATAATAGCAAGAGTTAAAGGTATTTTTAGCTTAATAGAAGTTCCAATACCAAGTTCGCTATCTATATCTATAATACCGTTTAGTTTTTCAATGTTTGTCTTAACAACATCCATCCCAACACCACGACCAGATACATTTGTAACTTGAGCAGCAGTTGAAAAACCAGGACGGAAAATTAGAGCAAAAGCTTCTTTATCTGACATCTGGTCAGCTTCTTTTTCAGTTATAAGACCTTTATCTAAACACTTATCTTTAAGCATCTCAACATCGAGACCTTTACCATCATCATCTATTTGGATAACAATCTGGTTACCTTCGTTGTATGCTTTAAGTTTAATAGTACCTGTTTCTTCTTTGCCAGCAGCTATACGTGTTTCAGGGTCTTCTACACCGTGGTCGCAAGAGTTACGGATAATGTGAACTAAAGGATCCCCGATCTCTTCAACGATTGACTTGTCAAGCTCTGTATCTTCACCAGATATTTCAAGCTCAATCTTTTTGTGAAGCTCGCGTGTTAAGTCACGAATCATTCTTGGGAACTTATTAAATACCTTACCAACAGGAAGCATTCTTGTTTTCATAACAGCTATTTGAAGGTCAGTTGTAACAAGTGAAACTATAGATACAACTTGATTTAACTCTTCTAAAAACTCTTCACCCTCATAACGTTCTTCAACATCATCATTAATCTTAATAAGTCTGTTCTTAGCAAGAACAAGCTCACCAATAAGGTTCATAAGGTGATCAAGTCTTTTAACATCTACACGAATAGTTTGTTCAACTACTGGTGCTTTTTTCGCAGGAGCAGCTTTTGATTCATCTTCAATTTTAGCCTTAGGTTTTTCACGTTTACTTGGCTTTGGTGGTGGCGGAGGTGGAGGTGGCGGAGCAGATGGTTTTTCATCTTTTTTCTCTTCACTTACTTCATCAGGAGAAGGTGGTGCTTCTGGTACACTCTCACCAGCTGCTATCTTTGCTTCCCTTTTAGCTCTGTCTTCAGCTTGACGCTGTTCAAGAAGTCTAGCTATCTCAGCTTCAACGTCCTCGTCACTCATATTTTCATAATCAGGCTCATCTTCAGCAGGTGTTTCTTCTACCGGAGCTTCTTCTTGAACAGGCTCAGCAGGAGCTTCTACTACAGGAGTTTCAACATTACCATCACCACCATCAATCTTATCAAGTCTTGCAACACACTCACTAACATCAACACCAGCATCACTACTTGTATCACGTATAGTTTCTAACAATTGTTTCATAAGATCGATTGATTCTAAAATAACATCCATAACATCTGGTGTTATAATTAACTCACCATGCCTTGCTTTGTTAAGTATATTTTCCATATGGTGTGTTAAGTGAGTTAATACATCCATATTTAAAAACGAAGATGCACCTTTAACAGTATGAGCTACACGGAAAATTCCATTTAAAAGCTCTAAATCTTCAGGATTTGATTCTAACTCTACTAGATCTTCATCCAATTTTTCAACTAATTCAAAGGACTCAACTAAGAAGTCCTGCAGTATCTCTTGAAATTCATCCATATTTATACTCCTATTTCATATGCGCACGAACTATTCGTGACACTTCATCGTAAAATGCTCCACCTTGAAACTTAACTAAGTAAGCCTCACCGCCAGCTTCCATACCTCTGTTTTCACTAAAGTGATCACTAATTGAAGAGTTGAAAACAATAGGTATCTGTGAGAACCTTTCATCTTCTTTTACATTTGCTGCAAAGTGGAATCCATCCATACGCGGCATCTCTACATCAGATATGATTATTTTTAAATTATCATTAATTTTTTCTTCATAAACAGCATAAAGTTCATCAAGTTTTTTAAGACCCTCTTCACCATCCATAGCTTCTACTACATCAAAGCCCATATTTTCAAGAGCGTCTTTAACGATTTTTCTAGCAGTAGCACTATCATCTAAAACAAGTGCAACACCACTAAATTTTTCATCATCTATAACATGTGTCATGTCATTTACTTCTGGTTCATACAGACCAAGTTCTTGAACAACACTCTCTAGATCAAGTATAAGTAAAACACTGTCATCTTCGATCTTTGTTACACCAGTTATTTTACTTCCATCTAATTCTCCACTTCCACTCGCAAAAGAAGCAGGTTCGATTTCACTCCAACTAATTCTTCTAATACGTTTAGCATCATGAACAATAAAACCTATGAGAACATTATTAAACTCGGTAATGATCACACGAGTTCTTTTTTGTACATCATCAGGTTCCTTAATACCCATCCACTTAGCTAAGTTAACAACAGGTATTACAATATCCCGAAGGTCAAAGATACCTTCTATAAATTCGGGAGTACCTGGTAGTTCTGTAAGTTTTGGCAGCTTTATGATCTCTCGAACTTTTGAGACATTAATCCCATATATACCTTCATATACTTCACCATCTTCTTCTTTAAGTATACGAAAATCTACAAGTTCCATCTCATTAGAGCCGACTTTTAGTGATTCTTCACTCTTCATATTTTTAATCCCCTAAGTATTTATTGCCAAGCAATAACTCTTTGTTAGCAAATTTTACTACAAAATATCTTTGATTGCAAGCAAAAGCACCTAAGTTTATATAGTTACAATTTTTTAACTTTAAAAGGCTGTCCTGATGGAAATGTCCCTCTATAAAATACTCACAATCAAACTTATTTTCGATTCTTTTTTTTATGATCTGTTCAAAATTTTCTATTTTTTTACAATCATCTTTTTTATCTAAGTAATTGTCTAATTTATTTAAGATCAAATTATTAAAAAGTTTATTTATTGTGTTTAAGATCAAAAGGATAAATCTATTTCTTATGAAAAAAGTATATATTCTATATCCAACTGGAGCAGAAAAATCTCCATGAGCTAAATAGGTTGTTTTACCATTTGCCAAACACTCTAAAGGTTGTTGAGATAATCTATACACTTTTATATTTTTAAAAATACTTTTTAAATTAAAATCATGATTTCCTTCTAAATAGATCACATCTATATCTTTAGATATATTTTTAAGTACCTCAACAATCTCTTTGTTTTGTTCTATTGTTTTTGCTATACCACCAATTAACACATCGAATATATCACCCATTAGTATAAGTTGAGTTGGTTGGTATTTTTTAGATTGTATATCTTTAAAGAAGTTAAGAAGTTGGGGACGTTTGTGAGAGTGATGTGCATCTGATATTACAAATGCACCCTCTTTTATCTCAATCACATTTCGCCTTTTTAAGGAACGTAAGCAATTATTGGTAATGCTAAATCCTCATCAAGTCCACACATTAAGTTTGCGTTTGCTACTGCTTGAGAAGATGAACCACGAAGAATATTATCTACAGCGCTATTTACATAAAGCTTATTTCCTTTTTTCTGTACATAAATGTCACAAAAGTTTGTACCACTACATGACTTAATATCAACAGGTTTATCAAAAACTCTCACAAAAGGTTCATCTTTATAAAAATTTTTTAACACCTCTATTGGATTTATATCTTCATTTAAAAGCATATATGCATCTATAAGTTCACCACGAGTAGCAGGGATTAAATGTGGTACAAAGTTAACATCGAACTCTTTGTTGCTTTGTTTAAAAAGTTTCTCTATTATCTCTGGTTCATGTCTATGGTTTAATACTTTATATGCAAATATATTTTCATTTATGCTAATGTAATGAGTAGATTCATTACATTTTTTACCAGCACCACTAACACCACTTTTCGCATCTATAAAAATTGGAAAATTTTCATCTATATACTTTGTAAAAGGAGCTAAACCAAGTATAGAAGCTGTGGGGTAACAACCAGGATTTGCAACTAATGAACTTTTTTTAATCTCTTCACGATAGAGTTCAGGTAACCCATAAACTGCTTGGCTTAAATGTTCTTTATCTTCATGCTCACAATAATGCTTTTCATATGTATCTAACTCTAATCTATAATCAGCAGACAAATCAACAATTTTTACACCCTCGTCAATTAAATCTTTAACAAAACCCATAGATGCTTGATGTGGAAGTGCTAAAAAAACAAGTTCACATCTTTTCATAATCTCTTTTGTATCAGCTTTTTCAACAGCGCATGAAAAAACATCTTTTAAAGATGGATGCATAACTTCTAGTTCAATACCACCTGTACTAGTAGCTACATAAGTTATCTCAAATATTGGATGATTTATTAATATCTTAATTAGTTCTATACCAGTATAACCACTGGCTCCAACCACTCCTACCTTAATGTGTTTCAAACACTATCTCCTCATATTTAACTTCTATAATCTCCAGTTCTTTTTCACCACCTGGAAGGCGAACTTTAAACTCATCACCCTCCTCTTTTCCTAAAAGCTGTTTTGCTAGAGGTGAAGAAAACGATATAAGTCCTATCTCAGGATTTGATTCACTTCCGCCTACGATCACATATGTCATCTCTTCACCACTGTCTATATCTTCAACAACAACAGTTGATCCAAAAGATACTTTTGAGTGTGCAAGTTCACTTGGATCCACGATCTGTGCATTTCCAAGAATCTCAGAGAGTTCTGCCAAACGGTTGTCAATATTTTTTTGATCTTCTTTTGCTGCATGGTACTCTGCATTTTCTTTTAAATCGCCTTGTTCTACTGCTTCTTCAATATCTTTTACTACTTGAGGTCTTTTAACTTCTTTTAATTCTTTTACTTCTGCTTGTAGCTTGTTATACCCAAACAGTGTCATCGGTTCAACTTTTTGCATCTTAATACTTTCTCAATAATTTTTAATTTTATGATTATAGCAAATAATTTATACCCATCCGTTTAAGAGATTGGCATCATTTTAGATAAATCAAATTTTACTACTTCATCTTCACATTTTATAGTGATCACACAAGCTTTTTTGGAGATGGACTTAGCAGCGCTAAATTCATCAAAAAGCTTTATTTTCTCTTTTGTTGTCGGATCAAACACATACAAAGCACTATCTTCTATATAAAAGATACGACCACCTCCACATCCATCACCAACTATACCTTCACAATGAAGTTTATCTTCAAAACCAGCTATCATCTAAGCACTCTTCTTTTGCATCTTCAACAAACTCTTTATACTCTGTAGAGTTTTTATCAAGTAATTTATACTCCTCATATTTATAACCTTTAAAGAGTGCATCGTCCACACATTTACAAAGCTCTGTATTGTTTGAGTTGGCACAAGTTGAGATCAATGCACTTTTTTGCGTTTCTTCCCAACCAAAGTAGCTTTTATAGTATGGGTATAAAACCCAAATAGCAAAGCCTATGGTTAAAACTATATTTACTATATACTCTCTTTTTCTAGTCTCTATATATTTTTTTACATCATAAGATATAAGGATCAAAAAAACTATCTCTAACCCTATATTAAACCAGTCACTATCTAAAAAATCAAACATCAACCACCTTTTAACAATCTCTTTACAGCTTCACTACACATAAATAATCCAAATGTAGCAGTAACACCCATAAAGCTTCCCTTTTCTTTTACTCTTGCTTCTTCGCTTGAGAAAATCACCTTGTACTTCTTTTTAAAGCCTCGCTTCTTTAGTTCATAACGAATTTTTGAACCAAACTTATCCCCGTAAGTTTTCCATATGTCATCAACTTTTACAGCAGATGCGTCTATACGCTTTGCACTTCCAAAAGATGATATAAGCTTTTTATAGCACTTTTGAGCAAGTGCGAGTTTTGCTTTTGTATCATCAATTGCGTCTAAAACAAGATCATACTCATCAAAATCAAAATCCCATACCCACTGTTCATCAATTCTTGTATTTATGATCTTAATATCTGGATAGTGTTTTTTTAAAGCCTCAACTTTTGACTCACCCTCATGCAATTCAGACCACATTTGACGGTTTTGATTTGTATCATCATAAGTGTCAAAGTCGACTATAGTGATCTCTTTAACACCACTTCTTACTAGACAGTCAAGACAAAAACTTCCAACTCCACCTACGCCTAAAAGGATAACTTTTGCATTTTGAAGCTTAGTAAAATCATCTTCTAAGAGAATCTTTACTCTGTCGTATTTAGCCAATTTTCCAGACCTTTTATACTTTTATATGCACTTAAATCAAGCATTATTGGTGTAATAGATATAAACCCGGCTTCTACTGCTTCGTAATCACTCATCCCTTTTTGACCCTCTCTTGGTGAAAAATCAAGAGGATGCAGACCAAGCCAGTAAAATTCTTCCCCTCTTGGGTTTCTATGGGCATGTGCATCATTTGCATAATGTCTATAACCTGCATAAGTAACTTTTACCTCAGCTTCTTTTTTATCAAAAGGTATGTTTATGTTTAAAAACTCACGCTTAGGAAGTGGGAATGAGCCTTTTTTTATCTTAACTACAAGATCTTTTATAAAACTACTAGCTAGTTCAAAATCTCCACTAGGATCGGTAAAATCCATAACTTGGCTTATTGCTATAGAGGGTATGTCGTGTAAAACCCCTTCCATTGCTCCAGCAGCAGTTCCACTGTATGTAATATCTTCGCCCATATTTGAACCACGATTGATCCCACTGATCAAAAGGTCTGGTTTTCTATCTGCAAATATAGAAGCAAGTGAAAGATAAACACAATCACTTGGAGTTCCATCATCTAGCTTAAAAAAGTCATCATCCACCCCTATAAATCTAAGAGGTCGTACAAGTGTTATAGAATGACCACAAGCTGATTTTTCATTTGCCGGTGCTACTACAGTAACTCTTACACCTTCTATCTCTTTTAAAACTTTTACTAATTCTAAGAGTCCATTTGCTTCATATCCGTCATCATTGGTAACTAAAATATTATATTGATCCACATTATTACTTTTTTTCTTATTTTTGCCGATATTATATCCAAGTAAAATTAAGGCAAAAATTATGACTGCATATGGGTTAGAAGCTTACAGAGCACACGATTTAAATATAGCTATGCGTACAAGCAGTGGCGATGAAATAAGAATGGACTTTTCAAATCACACTTCTTCATCTATGGAATATAAGCAAAATGAAGGGGCATCTTTATCTTCTATGAAATTCTCTTCTGAACAATCATTTGAATTCTCTGTAAAAACAAACGGTATCGATGCTCAGGATCAAAAAGAGATAGATGAGTTTATGAAAATAGCACAACCTTATATAGATAACTTTTTAAAAGAGTTAAGCCAAGACGCTCCAAAAACACCTGTTACACAACTAGCTCACAAAGTAGCTAGCATATTTGATCCAAATAAAGATAGAGATCAAAACAACATTAACAATGTAAAAACAAATATAGTTGAGATGTTTGACAGATCACTAAACCAGCTAGAGATTCCTCAAAAATCATCTAAAGAAGAGATGATCGAAAAAATCTACGAAGATGCTAAAAAACTTCTAGAAAAAACACTTAAAGAGTTTGACGAGTTTAACAAATCTATTTATGCTTAATGGCATAAATATTGCTAGTGTAAAATTATGAAAATACTTTTTACACTAATTTTTTTAAACATATTTATATATGCAAATACTGCTCACGAGATAGAGAACAACTATAAAAACCTAAATAACGAAATAGATAAAATATCAGACAACCTTAGTGCTGAAGAGAAAGTACAACTTTACTATCTTGTTCTAACAACTCACGAAAAAATAGCTACATCACTTTCACTTGATAAGTCAAAAAGTAAGTCATTAGAATCACTAGAAAAAAAGACACTTGAAATTTTAAACAATCTTAAAAACATAAGTCCTGAGCAGCTCCAAAAGATCAAATTTTTATATAAAACTATAAACAAAGATGCTAGAACACTGATCAACAACCAAGAAAATAAAGAATTTGAAATAAAATATAAAGACAAAGTTATTTATAAAGATAAGATCATATATAAAGACAAAGTTGTTTATAAAGATAAAATAGTTGAAAAAACTTCATACATATATACACTAATAGCATCTGCTATATCATTTATACTTGCATCTATAATTTTATACTTTATACTATCGCCTAAAATTACAAAGCTTGAAAACAAAAAAATCAAAGAAGAGAAAGAAAAATATATATTAAAACAAGAATACGAAAGTGTTGAAAGTGAACTTTATAAAAAACAAAAAGAGATAACAGAAATATCAGAAAAAAACATAGTTCGAAATAGTGAACTAAAAAAAGAGAACGAAATTCTTATAGAAAAAACAAATAAATTACAAACTAACTTAGACGAAGCTACTAATGAAATAGATAAATATAAAAATAAATTAAACAATTCGCATATAGAAATAGAGTCTCTAAAAAGTAGTATAAAATCACAAAAAGAAGCTATTGAAAAAGAAAAAATAGAAGCATCAAAAAAAGAGTCTAAGAAAAATGTTAACGGGAGAAAAGAGCCTGTAGAGGAGATAAAACAAGATTCAGAGTATGACGATATATTAAAAATACTAGAGACAGTTTCAGAAATAGCAAACCAAACGAACCTACTAGCTTTAAACGCAGCTATTGAAGCTGCTCGAGCAGGTGAACATGGACGTGGATTTGCTGTTGTAGCTGATGAAGTCAGAAAACTTGCCGAAAAAACACAGGAAACTTTAAATAACGGAAAATATAAGATAACTAATTAACTATTAAATCTCTTTTAGATATGATCTCACTAGATATTATATAAAATAAAGATACTTAATGGATAGTTTCACAACTCTTGTAAATTTAATTGTTGAAAATGAAGACCAAGTTGACTACGATCACAAGGGGATTAAAGACTTAAATGTCATTAGTGGTCAACTTTATAAAAGTATTTTAGAACATGTAAAAAAACTCGAAGATACAAGTATTAATAAAAAAGACTTTATTAAAAAAGCTGTAAAAGATGCTTTTGAGTTAGAACAACAAGATCTAATAATTGTTAAAAGAGAACAGATTGTTATTAAGATCATTAAAAATATAAAAAGAGATACAAATGAAAATAGGTTTAATGGTTTTTCTGAAAAAGAGATAGAAAATCTATACAATGAGTATTTTGACAAAAAAACTATAGAGATATTTATAAAAGAAGCTTCACAAAATGTATTTAAATACCTTTTTATTAGAAAACAGGTTAATAATGACTACTACGAAAAAAACGTATACCCTATAGTTCAAAGTATAATAGCTAAAAAGCTTGTTGATTTTGAAGATGAAAGTAGCGACTTTAGAAAAGGTTTTGCTGGATATATCTTTAGAATAAACTTTATAAAAGTTTTTTCCCACGTAAGTGACCAAATTCTTGAAGCAATCTCATTTCGTGATGAATACCTTATGAACTGGATCAAGTATTATAATGGTCAAGTGATTATAAAACATAACAAACGCTACGAAGCACCTGCAATAATAAACCCTGAAGGACAAAAATACAATCCTTCTGCACTCTTTGGTACAGTTGCAATGTGGTTTAAAACAATAGAAAAAATTAAAACACTAAAACAAAGACTACACGATGTATCAAAACAGTTAGATAAATTAAAAATAAATGACCTATCTCCTATAGAATATAAAAATGAACTTTTAGAAGAAAGAAGAGAGATAGAAAAAGATATATCTAATGCAAATGAAGATGTTAAAGAACTTCTTGATGAAAAACTGGTATGCAAAGATATAGAAAAAAAATACGATATAAACGATGAGATTCAAAAACTAAGAACTTTGATCAAAGATGATAAAAAAGAGTTAGAAAAGATAAACGCTCAAATAACTTCTATAGATACTATAAATACAAAAAGACTAGAAGAAGACAAAACTAGAATAGAGAAAGATATTGATAGAGAAGAAAAAGCATTAAAACAAAATAGAAAAATTTATAATTCAATACAATCTGCTCTAGTAAAAGCCTTAACATCTAAAAGAAAGCCTATATAACTTGACTTTAATGATAGTTTTATAGTAAAATTTCACTAACGAGAGATAAATACTCTAAAAAATTTAATACACCCCTGCTAAAAATCATCCCAAAAAATCAAGGTAGATAATTTATGAGTGATAACAATTCACAACAACCTCGCAAATCAAATAACGCAAAAAACAATAATCGTAAAAATAATAATTCAAATCGTTCACACAAACCAGTAAACGGCGCTAGTGTTGATGAGTTACGTGCTAAAAGTTTAGATGATCTAATTGCACTGGCTGAAGAATTAAATGTTGAACACCCACAAGAACTAAAAAGACAAGATTTAATATTTGAGATATTAAAAGCTCAAACTGCACAAGGTGGTTATATTTTATTTAGTGGTATCTTAGAGATCATGCCTGATGGTTATGGTTTCATTAGATCAATAGATAAAAGTTTTAATGACTCTGAAAACGATTCATATGTATCAAACACTCAGATCAAACGTTTTGCCCTAAGAAACGGTGATGTTGTAACTGGTCAAGTTCGCCCTCCTAAAGACCAAGAGCGTTATAATGCTTTGATCAAAATAGAAGCAGTAAATAACTTACCGCCAGAAGAGAGTAAGAAGCGTCCACTTTTTGACAACTTAACTCCTCTATATGCACTAGATCAAATTAAACTAGAGTATAAAGAAAAAGGTCTAACTGGACGTATGATGGATCTTTTTGCTCCGATCGGTAAAGGTCAACGTGGGTTAATTGTTGCACCTCCAAGAAGTGGTAAAACAGAGTTACTAAAAGAGATAGCACACGGGATTAGTGCTAATCATGCTGAGATTGATTTAATGGTATTACTTGTAGATGAGCGTCCTGAAGAGGTTACAGATATGGAGCGTAGTGTTAAAGGTGAGGTTTACAGCTCAACTTTTGATATGCCTGCAAAGAACCATATTAAAGTGGCTGAAATGGTGATAGAGCGTGCAAAACGTAGAGTTGAGCAAGGTCGTGACGTAGTTATATTACTAGACTCTATCACTCGTCTAGCTCGTGCATACAATACGGCAACACCTTCAAGTGGTAAAGTTCTTTCAGGTGGTGTGGATGCAAATGCACTTCACAAACCAAAACGCTTCTTCGGTGCAGCACGTAACATTGAAAACGGTGGAAGTTTAACTATTATAGCAACTGCACTTGTTGACACTGGTAGCCGTATGGATGAAGTTATCTTTGAAGAGTTTAAAGGTACTGGAAACAGTGAAGTTGTTCTTGATAGAAAAATTGCAGACAGAAGAATTTACCCTGCAATTGATGTTCTTAAATCTGGTACTCGTAAAGATGAACTTCTAATCGGTCCTGAAAAACTACAAAAAGTATTTATACTTCGTTCAATGATGCAAAAACAAGATAATGAAGTTGAAGCTCTTAAGTTTATATATACTACTATGGGTAAAAAGACTACAAATGATGAATTTTTAGAGAGTATGAATACGCAGTAATGAAGATAGGAGTTTTTGATTCTGGTATTGGTGGGTTAACAGTTGTTAAGTCTATGCTTGAACATAAACTTTTTGAAGAGATCATCTACTACGGCGATACTGCACGTGTGCCATATGGTACAAAAGATAAAAATACAATTATCCGTTACGGCATTGAAGCTGTAGAGTTTTTTAAAAACTTTGAGCTTGACATGATCATAGTAGCATGCAATACAGTAAGTGCTTATGCATTAGATGAAATGCGTGAAAGTGCAGACTGCCCTGTTATAGGTGTTGTAGAAGCAGGTATTTTAGCTTGTAAAAATTCACTGAAAGATAAAAACTCAAATATACTCATTTTAGGTACAAAAGCAACAGTAAGGTCTAAAGCATATGAAAAAGGTCTCTTTGAACTTGGTTTTTCTAACTTAGATGCAAAAGCAACAGGACTTTTTGTACCACTTGTAGAAGAAGACATATTCTGTGGAGAAGTTTTAGAGGCAACATTTAGACACTACTTTTCTAACATACAACATTCCCCTGATGCTCTTATACTTGGTTGTACTCACTTTCCACTTTTAGAGGATGAACTGCAAAAGTATTTTGGTAAAGAAACAAAACTCATACACTCAGGTGAAGCAATAGTTGAGCATCTTGAAGAGCAGTTCAACTTTAATAAAAAACATCCTAACACAACCTTAAAATTTTTCGCTTCAGAGAATCCAGAAGCTTTGAAATTAGTTGCTCATAATTGGTTAAGTCTTTAACTCTTAGAAGAGTTTAACACTTTAAATGATAAAATCATCTCTATTAAAAAGATGGAGAGTAACTTGGGAAATTCTGAAGTATTAGCTAGAAAGTACAGACCAAAAAACTTTGACGAACTTATTGGTCAAGAAAGTATCGCCCAAACTCTATCTCTTGCACTTGACTCAAAACGCTTGAGTCATGCATACCTTTTTTCAGGACTTCGTGGAAGTGGTAAAACTTCAACTGCCCGTATTTTTGCAAAAGCTCTAATCTGTGAAACAGGTATTACACATAACCCATGCGGGGTTTGTTCAAATTGTATAAATGCACTTGAAAATCGCCATGTTGATATAGTTGAGATGGATGCAGCGAGTTCTAGAAAGATAGATGACATTCGTGATCTTATAGAGCAAACAAAATATAAACCATCAGTAGCAAGATATAAAATATTTATTATTGATGAAGTTCATATGCTTACAAAAGAGGCATTTAATGCACTTCTAAAAACTCTTGAAGAACCACCTGAATATGTAAAGTTTATACTAGCTACAACTGATCCACTCAAGCTACCAGCAACGATCCTTAGTCGTACTCAACACTTTAGGTTTAAAAGCATAGCATTAGGAAAAGTAGTTGAGCATCTTATTCATATACTAAATACAGAAAATATCTCTTATGAATATGATGCTTTAGAGATACTAGCAAGAAGTGGAAGTGGAAGTCTGCGTGATACTTTAACACTTTTAGACCAAGCCATTATATACTCAAAAAGTCATGTAGATGTAAACACAGTTACAGATATGCTAGGGCTTGTTGATCCAAAGTTTATATCAGATATTTTTAATGCTATATTCTCTAAAGATTATGCAAAAATAGTTGAATTTACAAAAACTTTAGAAGATTATGAAAGTGAAATGGTTGTAGATGAGCTTATAGCTTATTTAAAAGAGCGCATGTATGCAAATGATGCACTTTTTTCAACCCTAGTGATCGATAGGTTTTTTAGAATTTTAAGTGACTCAAAATCACTATTTGCAATAAATGCAGATGGTTCATTTGTACTAAGTCTTATATTTTTTAAGATGATCGAAGCACTTCGCATAAAAGAGATAGATCAGATGATCGAGTCGATGCAGGAGCAGATTCCTCGTGTAAATATAAAAACACCACAAACAGATATAAAGACAACACTACCTGAAATATCACAGAAAGTTGAATCTCAAGAAGAAGTAGCTTTTGAACCAGAAAATATTCCTAGAGAAATAATTGAAACTGAGCCTGGGACTATTGATCCAAACCTTGAACTGTTTAACACACTTGTTGAAAAGATTAAAGACAGAAGTGCAGAAGTTGGTGAATGTTTTGAAAAAAGTGTAGAGTTTAAGTCCTTTGAGAATGGCATACTAACTTGGGAGAGTTGTGCGAACGAAGAGTGCAAAAAGTCACTTCGCCATGGTTTTTCAGTTATAAAGCAGTTAGTACGTGAACTTTTTGGGTTTGAAACACAGATCAAACATACACTATGTTCAAAAGAACCCATGGAAGAAAAGATTGAAGTTCCACAAATAGATGGACCGCAAACTACATCAATGGTTGAAGATGTAGAAGTTGGAGGAAGTGCTTCTTGCGTTACAAACTGCGAAGCAAGTGATGATACTCAAGAGTTAAATGCTCCAGATATTAAAGATCACCCAACAGTCTCAAAAGCTATAGAACTTTTTGAAGCAAATAAAATAACTATACAATCAAAGATTTAATTTTAAAACTAAAAACTGAACCTTTTCCAGGTTCAGAAGTGATCTCTAAAGATGTGTCATGTGCTTTTAGTATGTAGGCTACCATAGCTAAACCTATGCCCATTGAGTTATCCCAAGTATTTTTATCTACTCTGTAAAACTTTCCTGTGATCTTATCTATATGATTAGAGTCTATCCCTATTCCATTGTCCTCCACTGACACAACATCATCTTTTATTTTAAGTTCTACGGAAGCTTCGGAGTATTTTAGAGCATTGTCTATCAAGTTTGTAAGCACTAACTCTATCATTGTTTTGTCCGCTTCTATTTCTAGATCATCACTTACAAAAGTAACTTCTCTGTATTTATACTTTGAAGATATATTTGCAACTACATCTTCGCAAAGCTCTTTTAGGTTAAACTTTATTTTTTTAGCTGGTATATCACCATTTTCAAGTTTAACAGAGAGTGCTAGTCTATCTAACATTTGAGATATTTTTTCACCATTTGAATTGATCTTACTTAAAAACTTTTCACGTACTTTTAAAGGGATCTGTGGATCTTCTTGAAGAGTTTGAGCATAGCCAATTATAGAAGCAACAGGGTTTTTAAACTCATGTGAGATCGATGATAGTATGTCATTTCTTTGTTTATTCATAAGTCTAAGTTTTGCCATATGCTTACGTTTTTGACGATCACGTTTGTCTAGTTTTTTTACCAAGTTTTTAAGAAGTAACGAGATCTCTAAAAACTCTTGAAAATACTTTACTTTTAGATTTGCTTTATAGTTTTTCTCAGAGATCTCATCAAGATAATCTTTAATTTTTGCTATATCTTCTATAACTTTTTTACTCATAGTTTGAGATGTATAAAATGAGGTCGCTAGTATGATCAAATATATAAACCCTATTTTTAAACTAAGCTCATAAAAGTGACTTAGTATCTTATCTAGTGCCATAGACAAACGCATTGTATATTGCTTGTCTTTGTATTGTATTTTTTTAGCTACATACAAAAAATCTACGCCTATGGTTTTAGAGTAACGAACTGATTCTCCAAACTTAAACTTATTTGCCATCATAACTTCATAACGATGGGCATGGTTATCCATTTGAGATTTATCTTTGTCTGTCTCAGCTACAACTAAACCATTTGCATCAATTATAGTTACACGGTAGTTTGTTTTTGATTTAATATCTTTTGCAAGTAACTCCAAAGACTCAATATATGGAAGAAAATTTGTAGACATTTTTATAACATTTTTTAAGTTATATGTGTTGTGTTCGACTATAATAGACTTAAGTCCTACATACGAAACTATAGAAGTAAGTAGTATAACACCAACAAAAAGAGCAGTAAATTTAATGTTAAAAAGTTGATATATCTTTAACAAAGTTTGTAACCTACCCCTCGAACAGTTTGTATATAATCTTTTGTTTTGTTTGGATCTATTTTCTCTTTTAGCCTATTTATGGCTACATTAACAGTTCTGTACTGATAATCACCACCATCATTCCAAACATTTTCTAAAAGATAATCTCTATCTAAAACTGAGTTTTTGTTTCTTACAAATTCACTTAGAAGATCAAACTCCAGCTTAGTGATCTCTACATTTTTACCATCAACCTGAAGTGTTCTAGAAGCTGAATCTAAGAATAGGTCTTTATAGGAGAGATTAGTACTTTCTTTTAGTTTGTTTCCTGTTCTTTTTAAGATAGCTTTTACACGAAAAACAAGCTCTTTCATATTGAAAGGTTTTGTAAGATAGTCATCACCACCACGTTCAAAACCCTCTTCTATATCTTTGTCAGAGTTTTTTGCACTTAAGTAAATAACCGGTACATGGATCCCATCTTCACGAAGTAAAGATACAAACTCACTACCCTCAGTACCGGGAAGATTTCTGTCCATGATCAACAAGTCAATCTCTTCTTCATCAAGTATTTGAGATACTGTTTTTGTATTTAAAAAACCGATAGTCTCAAAACCTTCTTTTTCAAGATTGTATTCTATTAACTCAAGTAAATCTTCTTCATCTTCAACTATTACAATCGTTGCGCTCATATCTTCCTCAGTATAAATATAGTAAATATTGTATCTAATAATGATTACAAAATGGTTTCAATAATAAAAAAACTAATAAATATACAATGAAATATATAATATAATTAACTTAGAGGTAAATAGTAAAAAAAGGTGTTTAAGATGTTTGTTTCAACTTATAGTACTTATCTAAATACCAACTCAGTAAATAAGACTACAAAAGAGAAAGATACTTTATTACCTTCAAAACCGTTTTCACTTTTTGAGAGTGAAAATATAAAAAGTACTCTACCAAGTTCTAACTTACTGAAAAACTCTACGGTAAACTACCTCTCACATAACAAGATTCTTAGTACAAAACAAAGAATATATCAACAACTTGAACAAAACTCTACTGAGGCAAATATAAAAAAACTTACAAACATAAGTTCTAAGATCAACGCACCAGCTACATATGCTGAAAACACAAAGATGTTTCCACTAACACTAAGAGAGCAACTAACTCTCAAAGGTAAAGAACCAGTAGATAAAAACTTGCCAAAAGACCTTCAAGAACTTAAAAAGTCAAACCTAAAACTAGAGATGGTTAACACTTATATAGCAAATGACAAATACTACCAACTAACAGCCTAGTCTTCGATCCACGCATCTGTTTTTATAACATTTGAGTTATCAAATACTTTTAGTTTATATGCACTTGAACATTTTCCATCTTTTATGTCCATAACTGCCATTTGAAGGATCTTCTTACATTTTTTAGGAACATCAAAGTGCCCTTTCATACCTGTAAGAAACTGTTTTAGAGGTGTTTTAGCATCCATACCAATCACGTTGTCGCGACAACCTGTAAGACCGATATCGCTTAGATATGCCGTCCCCTGTGCTATTTGAAAGTCATCACTGCTTACATGAGTGTGAGTTCCGATAATGCCCGACACCTTTCCCTGAAGAAGCATCATCATTCCGCGTTTTTCACTAGAAGCTTCTGCATGAAAATCTATAAATATATTTTTAACGCCCTCTTTATGAAGCTCTTCAACCGTGCTTTGAGCTACACGAAAGCCGTTTTCACACATAGGCATAGCATAGTATCCCATAAGATTAAGTACTGCAAGCTTATCGCCATCTACATCGTAAACCTTACAGCCAGTACCTTCAACCTCAGGCGGATAATTGTGTGGGCGAAGGATCTCGTGTGTATCAAACAGGGCACTCACCTCTTTTTTATCCCAAGAGTGGTTACCGCCTGTCATAACATCTATGCCATAAGATAAAAGTTCATTAGCATTTTTGGTAGTTACTCCAAAACCGTGTGATGCGTTTTCATAGTTTGCTATTACAAAATCTATATTATGTTCTTCTTTTAGTGTTGGCAAATACTCTTTAAGCATAGTACGTCCTGGACTTCCTACGATATCGCCTATAAATGCTATTTTCATCTTCTATCTTTTCTTTAATTTGTGCGAATTTTACCATAATTTGTATAGGCACTTAAGCAACATAATGTTTGTTATGTAGTTTGTTAACAATTAACACACATTTAATATGCAAGTTATTTTTGTTTTTTTTAAGTTCTTATCCATTAATTGTATGGCTAATGTTTACAAAAAAATTCTATGATCAATATTTATAATTTTTAAACAAATTAAAGAGTAGGAGAAAGTGACTTGTAATTTTTGTTAAGCTTTTTGATGTGTTGATTTGATCAGTGACCTCTAAATAAGGTTGCCAAAATAAACTTCCTATCCATAGGAAATCAATAAAAAAATCTTTTTCTTCACTCTTTAATTTACGAAAAACACCCTGCTCAATATTATAATTAATCATAGTTCTAAGTTGTTGAAGTCGTATCTTTTGTATTTGATGATTATATTCTTTTAGGTTATTATCATTTTCTATCAAAAAGACAAGTTCTTTATGGATAAATCTATATTTCCAAAAAAATTCGCCTGTTTTTTGTAACATATTTAATAAAACTTCTTCAGTTAACAATACTTTATCTAACTGGTACTCATCACTATTCCATTCTTCAACCATTTCAGTAAATATCTCCAATATAACTGCTTCTTTATTTTTAAAATAATAATAAAAATTTCCAGGACTTAAATTCAAAGATTCAACTATATTATTTGTAGTTACATTACGAGAACCATGTTCATTAAATAATTCTAATGCTTTGTTTTTTATAAGAGTTTTACGATTCATACTTTATTTTAACATACAAATATAAAAATTATATATTGACATCAAAAAATTTTTAAGCTAAAATTTGAGTAATTACTCAAATAGGAATGATTATGTCAAAAAAAATACTTATAGTAGGTGCTGGAATAGCTGGTTTAACTTTAATGAATTGTCTTAAGAATACAAAATATATCGTGGAATTAGTTGAACAAGACACTCAACTTAGAACAGATGGTGCAGGAATATTATTAGGAGCCAACTTATTTGATATATTTAAAAAGATGGATCTAGATAAAGAGCTATTATTAAAATCGCAAATTTTAGATAATATAATTTCTGTTGATAATAAAGGTAATATTATAGGAAGTATATATTTAAAAAAAATATATAAAGAAAGAAAATTATATACAGTTGCAATACACAGAGAAGAACTACATAATATTTTATCAAAAAATATTGATAGAGAAAGTATTCGTTTAGGATATAAAGTTATCTCTATAAAAAAAAATATTGATCAATATGATGTGGAATTTGAAAATGGGGAGCGTGCTACATTTGACAAGATTATTGCTACAGATGGTATATTTTCTACAATAAAGGAAGAAGTATTTGGAAATATAAAATTAAGAGATTCAAATCAAGGATGTTGGAGATTTGTTATCGATACTCCTAAGGAGATAGATAAAAAAAGTAGTTGCGAGATGTGGGGAGATGAAAAAAGGATTGGTATATTTCCACTTGGATACAATAAAACATATTGCTTTCTTGTATCAACAATACAAGGAGACGAAGAGAAGCTTTCTTTTAATGAAGTACTAGAAAGATTTAATGATTTTGGGGGAGATTGGAATTATGTAAAAAACAGTTTTGATGTATCATCTACTGAGCTATTATATAACAGACTGAGCGATGCACAAAATGTCACCTTAGAAAAAGATGGTATAGTTTTTATTGGAGATTCTGGACATTCAACAACACCGAATCTTGGACAAGGAGCAGGTATAGCCATAGAAAGTGCTTATGAGTTTTGTGAATTACTAAAAACTTATAGTTATGATGAAGCTTGTCAAAAATATTCAATAAATAGATTTAAGAAGGTAAACACTATAAGAGAAAGATCCTTCAAAATTGGACAACTAGCACATATAAAGTCAAGGCTATTACAAAAAATACGAAACTTTATATTAAAAATTTTACCTCAAAAGTTATCTCAATATGAATTTGAGAAATTAATTTTTTCATAAGGATAGATAATGATATTAACTATTAAAAATCTAAGTTTATTGATAGACAGACACTATTCATTACGCTTAATGCTAGTAATGCTGTTAGCAACACTAGGATTTTTTTGGTTGTTTAATGCTTCATCTCTACCAGTCTCAAATCCAGAATTAATCAAAATTAGTGGACAGAATGGATTGTTAGACTTGCTGCCATTTTATTCTGCAAATGAAGCATTAGTTGCAATTAATAACTATGGTGTTACAGGTAGAGAATTGTATCTTCGCTTTATTGCAACAGATTTTCTTTTTATCCCAATTTATAGTTTAGGATTTGCTTTTCTTATTACAGTTATAGTCCGTTCGATATGCAGTAAAACTGACTTTTGGGTATTTATGAACATGTTACCTATTGGAATAGGTTTCTTTGACTGTATTGAAAACATATCTATATTTAAGATGCTATTAACTTATCCAGATACAAGTCTCATAACCGCTAGTATCGCTAGTATTGCGACATTATGTAAGCATATCCTTACAATAGTAACATTATTAGTTCTTGCATATGGTGGAGCTGTTCTGCTTTTATATAGAGTTGGTTTTAAAGGATCGAAAAAATGCCCTATTTAAATGTAAGAATTGCACAAAAAGAGTCATCCGAGGTAGCTGAAAAAGTTGTATCTGCTTTAATGAAACGCACATCAAATTTACTTGGTAAAAAGCCAGAAGTCACTTCAATCACTATTGACTTTATTTCACCTGAGCTGTGGTTTGTTGGCGGTAAACGAATAAGTGCACAGAATGCAGTTACATTTTATCTTGAGATTAAAATAACAGATGGAACTAATACAAAAAACGAGAAATCAGAATATGTAAGAAATGTATTTTGTGATTTTGAATCCATTTTAGGTACCATTACACCAGCAAGCTATATTGTTATATACGATATTCGAGCGGATTCATGGGGATTTAATGGTAAAACACAAGAATACCGTTTTATTCAATCACAATCTTTATAAGATAACAATTAGATTATAGGAGAAATAACAATGCCTAGTGTACTTATAGAGGTTCGTCAGCAATATGAACCAGAAATTGAATCAGAAATTATGGAAGCTGTATATACTGCATTAATTGAAGCTTTCAAAATTCTTCCAAGTGATAGAAATGTACGGTTGTTTGTACATGAACCTCACCGCTTTCAATGTCCACCAGACAGAGAAAAACCAGAGTGTTACACACATATAAGTATTGACTGTTTTTCAGGTAGATCACTTGACGCAAAACGAAATCTATATAAAGCTATTGTAAATAATTTATTTCAATTTGATATTCCAACAAATCATGTAAAAATCTTGTTACGTGAAATCACTCCAGATAATTGGGGAATTCGAGGTGGTCAAGCTTCATGTGATGTTGATCTTGGCTTTGAAGTTAAAGTGTGACTTTGATTAATACCAATAAATTACCATACAGGTAACTTATTGACTCATTTTAAATGTTATATTATAAAATAAAAGAATATTCTTTAAATGTATACAGTAGTTTTTAGAGTAGCAATCAAGTCATTAGATGATAAATATTCAGAACATTTAGTTGCGCAGGAGCTTGTAAAAACTATGTGGTACAAGTCTTATAAAATACAAATAGTAGAGATTAAACATGAATATAGTTCAAACATATAATAAAAAAGACGAAACTATTGCTCATGATAAACGTTATATTGCAAGGAAAAAAATGAATAAACATGATGAATTATTATTGAAAGATTTAAAGCTACAACCAAAAATTATTATCTACTTTTATCTTTTAATTGGAATCATTGCTTCTATAGTTGGATTATATATATCTGATTTTTCATTGACATCAATTTTGACATTGTTAGGCGGAGCCTTAATTGCATTAGGTGCTGAAAAACTTGTCAGTCTAAGACTAAGAGCTATTCTTGTTGAAATAGCTGATAAAAGAACATAACAAAACGTAAGAAAATAATATACTAAAAAGAACAATAATGGTTCATAGCTTAAATAAATTGGACTCTATAAAATTTATATTCATCAAACAAAAAAGTTAAATCCTGTAGCCAGAATTTTTAGAGAGTATAGTTTATTAAGTGATAGAATTAAAGCACCTACTATATAATATGTGGGTGTAAAGACAAAATAATTGGAGAGTTACCAAGTCCTGAAATAAAATATCACTATTATAATAAATTCAGACACTATATTTCAATACTTGCAGTTTGTCAGTCGATATTACTAGAGAATCTCCATCATAAAAAATCTTTAAGTTTTGAAATGCTATTATTTCGGATATCGAAATAAAAATATCAAAGGCGACTTAGTGCAGGAAATACTTAAGCAGGAACATCTTAACCAGTTAATCAACACAATGATACAAAAGTTTTTAGTTACAGATAATGCAGAGATAATTAACTCACCTCTTGCTAAACTATCTATGCAAGAACTTAAAATAATTGTTTACCTTGGTACATTTGGAAGCGATACAATGTCTAGTGTTGCTAAAAATCTTGGAATTCCTCACAGTACACTAACTAATATAGCTGATAGACTAGAAAAACAAGTTTATATTGGACGTAAACAAAGTACACAAGATAGACGCTCTTACATGCTTTTTTTAACACAATCCGGTAAAGATTTATTTTCACTTGAAGAAAAAAAGTATTTTCCGCTTAGTCAAGCAATGTTAAATGCATTAACAGAAAGCGAGCAGGATATTCTAATAGTTTTACTTTCAAAGATAGTTCAAAGTTAACTATTTTTTTTATTATATATTTCGGTTTTAGTAATTTTCAGTATTCGTAATAAAAGGAATGATTATGTCAATAAACTTGATAGCATTAATGAAATTAGGTGGCATTTTAAATGTCATTTTGTCTCCCTTGTGGGCTTACTTTTACAAAACAATTGAACCTTTGGAGCAAAGGAGTATTCCAGATGACCCTTTTTGGCTTATTTCGTTTTATTTTTGTACCACTATATTTGGTTTTTTTTACTACACAATTGCCACTAATCCACAGAAATACATACGCTTTTTCCCAATTGCTATATCTGCAAAGCTCTGGGGTATTTTTGCAATTATGTATGCATTCGTTTATGGATCAGGATGGATACCATTAGCAGGATTATATGATCTTTTCTTTCTTGTAATATTTACAGCCTTGTATATACAAACTATAAAAAATAAAAGGAAAAATGATGCAAAGAACTAAACTTTTTAAGTTTTTGCTTATCGGTGGCGGTATCTTTAATATCTTAGTTTCCTCAATGTATATTTTTCCCTTAGGTGCATATGTTAATATTG
>Ga0193951_1000072_pt1 | contig 41026 bp, 34 predicted proteins | sample BB_2_MG_FD_140370 | JGI IMG/M metagenome (GOLD analysis project Ga0193951, IMG submission 140370) | Microbial mat bacterial communities from the Broadkill River, Lewes, Delaware, United States - BB_2_MG | ecosystem: Environmental > Aquatic > Freshwater > River > Microbial mats | place: USA...
AAATGGTGAAACATACGTAGCACCCGCTTTAGCTGCTAACAAAGCCTGACCAGGTGAAAATACTAAAGTAACATTCGTTTTAATACCTCTATCAGAAAAATACTTACACGCTTTAATACCATCTTTAATCATTGGTAATTTCACTACAATCTGATCGTGTAATTCTGCTAAAGCCTCACCTTCTCTAACCATACCTTCAAAATCTGTAGAAATAACTTCTGCAGACACATCACCATCTACAATATTACAAATTGAAACGTAATGTTTCATTATATTATCTACTCCTGTAATGCCTTCTTTAGCCATTAATGATGGATTTGTAGTTACACCATCTAAAATACCCATATCTTGAGCATCTTTAATCTGCTCTAGGTTTGCTGTATCGATAAAAAATTTCATAAAAACTTGTTTTGAATTGTTGTGTTTTTGATTGTCGCGAATTTACGACTTTAGGTGGCATGTAGAGAAATGATTTTTCATAATATATTAACAATACCAGCTAATTAATAAGTAGGCTTACGATCTCAACATAGCATGAGTTAATAAATTTAATTTGAAAATAAACGACCACACTTACAACTTATAGTGATTCATTAATAATTTCTCATAAACCGCGTCAGGAAGGATGCGTTTTAAAACAATAGAAAACTTTTGCATAAATGCTCCAACCTTATAATGGATTTTCGGATTTTTAGTTTGAATGATTTTATAAATAGCTTCTGCCATTTGTTTTGGATCGCTTCCACTGTCCACATGCTCATCCATCATACTTAAAGTCTTTCCATATGTTTCTTTATATGGCGAATGATTTAAAGCTGGCGCATGATAACGACCAGCAGCAATATTAGTCGCAAAATCACCAGGAGCAACATTAGTCATATTAATATTAAATCCCTTTAATTCCATTCTAAAGGCTTCTGTAATTAATTCTAAGGCACCTTTACTAGCGCTATAAACACCTCTATATGGTAAGCCCATATAACCTGCAATGGAAGTTACATTAATAATTAAACCCGAATGCTGTTGCCGCATTACTGGTAAAACAGCCTTAATGACATTAATAGGTCCAAATAAATTAGTTTCAAAATTGCGTTTTATTTCTGCATCAGGTATCTCTTCAATAGGTCCAGTAATACCTGCACCTGCGTTGTTTATTAACACATCAATTTTAGAAGCTTTGCTTAAAACTTCAGCAATACATTGCGATATGGTTTCTGTTTTAGTAACATCGAGCGCTACAATTGGGAATTTAGAATCCAGATACCGCTCAGGGTTTCTGCTTGTACCATAAACTTTAAACCCTTTCGTTTGAAGAAATTCACCAACAGATTTTCCTATACCTGAAGAACCACCTGTTATTAATACAACTTTAGACATACTATTTTATAAATTATAATATCGAAAATACAAATTCTGAAATTAGTAGCACTTTGCATATCCTAGCACCCTAAATAAGATAGGCTATAAACTGAAAAAATCTCGATGAGCCATAGCTTTCAAGATTTGAGTTTTGGGTACAAAAAAAGGCAAGCTACCTACATCACACCGCTACGACCGCTTACCTTTGCTGCGTTCCCGCCCTGGAGGATTCAACAGGAGCTGGTTGTGTAGGACTTGCCGGCTGCAAAGATACAATCTTTTAATACTTTCGCAATAATTATACACAGATTTTTAAACTGAATTTTATTTAATAACTTGCTCAAAATTCAAAAAGACATTATGCATATTTCTAAATATTTCATTCTCTTAGCGTTAAGCTTAATTTTATCAAATTGTGGTGATACAAATACTTCAAAAAATTCTAGCTTATCTATAAATACCTCGGAAAAATCATTAATGCTCGGTGATACTCTAAAGCTTTCCATCAACAACCCAAAACACCTTGACATCACTGATGTTAAGTACCAAATAGACCAGAAACCTATAGAAGATATTAGTATTTTAGATGCTATTACTCTAGGTAAAAAAGAAATTACAGCCACAGTTACATTGGGAGATGAAACGGTGAATTTATCTAAATCTGTTCAAATTTTTAATAACATCATTCCTTCCATATACAAATATGAAGTTCTAAACACCTACCCTCATGATATTACATCGTACACGCAAGGACTTGAATTTTTCAATGGCGAATTATACGAAAGTACTGGGCAACGTGGTGAATCGAAACTTAGAAAAGTTAATTTTGAAACTGGCGAGGTTTTAAAAAACGTCAATTTAAAAGCTCAGTATTTTGGTGAAGGGCTCACTATATTAAACAATAAAATTTATCAGCTCACATGGCAGGCTCAACTTGGCTTTATTTATGACGTTCATACTTTTGAAGAACTAGATACTTTTGAATACGGTACTAGTAAAGAAGGTTGGGGAATTTGTAATGACGGAACCACCCTTTACAAATCGGATGGTACAGAGAAAATTTATTTTTTAAATCCTGAAAACCTAAACGAAAAAGGCCATATTGAAGTTTATACCGAAAAAGGGAAAATTCCAAATCTAAATGAAATGGAATGGATTGATGGTAAAATTTTTGCCAATATATATCAACGTAACGGTGTAGTAATCATTGACCCAAAAACCGGAGGTGTTGAAGGTGTTATTAATTTTAAACCATTAAAACAACAAGTCACCCAACATCCTGATTTAGATGTATTAAATGGTATAGCTTACCACCCAGAACGAAAAACGATCTTTGTAACCGGAAAGAATTGGGATAAGATATTTGAAGTTAAAATAATGAAGCAATAACCGTTGTATGAAGGTATTTGAAAAAACCATAACGGTCGTTGAAGATGATATTGATGACCTCAATCATGTAAACAATGTGCGCTATGTGCAATGGGTACAAGATATTGCTAAAGCGCATTGGCATGCCTACGCTACAAAAGGCATTTTGGATACCTATGCTTGGTTTTTAGTTAATCATTATATTGAATATAAAAGTCCAGCATTATTAGGAGATCAACTTTTGCTTAAAACCTACGTTTCTAAAGTAACAGGTGTAAGTAGTATTAGACATGTTGAAATCACGAATCTAAATACTAAAAAGCGTATTGTAAATTCTAAAGCAAAGTGGTGTTTCATGAATGCTAAAACACAGCGTCCTACACGAATAACCACCGAAGTCTCTGAAATTTTTAATTAACATTACTTTAGGTTAAAGTTTTTTTAAAGCACCATTTTATATCAACTTAATCCCCTTACTTTAACGCATCAATCAAATCGAACATGCGTAACTTTACCTTCCTTATCTTATTATTATGTCTTCCGTTTTTAAATAGTGCCCAAACCCTAAATGGAAAAGTTTACGATGCCAAAGGCACTGTTAAATCCATAAAAATTTTTAACGAAACGCAACAACGCATCACCTTAAGTGATAGTGATGGAAATTTTAGTATTGATGCTAAAGTAAATGACACCATTTCTTTTCAATCCTTATTTTATCATCCTAAAGCTGTAGCTTTAAAAGCCTTTCATTTTGAAGGCACAGCAGTTTTTGAACTTAATGAAATTCTTAACGAACTTGATGAAGTGGAAATCAATGCCACACCAGAGCAGCCTATTTTTGTGGAAGAAAGGTACAATACCGAACTCAGAAATATGATTCAGGAAGACATAAAAAATCATCCCGAGAAATATCAACCTGCAGCGTCCACCTATGGGCCAGATCTCTTTGCTATTATAGGACTAGTGGCTAAGCTTTTCAGAAATAAAGACAAATATATTCCACCAAGCTATCAGCCTATAACGTATACACAAATGGACTCCTTATTTAATAGTAGTTCTTTTTTTAATACACGGTTAATAACAGATAATCTCAATATTCCTGAAGATAAAAAATACCTCTTTTTCGATTTTTGCGATGCCAAAATGATGAGTTCAGAACTGCTAAAGGAAGAAAACAAAATGGAATTCCTAGAAGAGCTCGTGGTTAGTAGTCAACTTTTCTTAATTCTTTTGGAAGAATACGGCGAAAAAAGTGTTCAGCAAAAAAAAGATTAACAAGCGTTTTAATAATAAAAAGTAGGCCTTTGCAATGAGACGAAATTATTTTTAGCTTTATTAGTCATTACAATCTTCATATATTTCTAGGTAACTATAATAAATACTAACTTCAAAAGTTATATTTTTAAGCCTTAATTATATTTATCATTTATGAAGCGATTGCTATCATTTTTACTTTGTTTTGGAATCTTATTATTTTGGAGTTCTTGTCGGAACGATTTTGAATTTTCACCAAGTAAAGGAAACCTTGGTTTTGCCAAAGACACTATTTATTTAGATACCGTTTTTACTAACATTGGTTCTAGCACTTATAATTTAAAAGTATATAATCGTAGTGATGATGATATTGTGATTCCAACTATACAGTTTGAAAATGGTATCAATTCTCATTACCGTATGAATATTGATGGCACCACAGGTTTAGAAGGATCTCAAGAAGGTAAATTCTTTGAAAATGTTGAATTATTAGCAAAGGATAGTTTATTCATTTTTATTGAAACCACTATTGATATTTCAACCCTTGGCGGTTTGGAAAATCAGTTTTTATATACCGACAAAATCCTTTTCGATTCAGGAAATAATCAACAAGTCGTTGATGTGGTGACCTTAGTTAAAGACGCCGTTTTTATCTATCCAAGTAAAGATGACATTACAGGCATTGTTGAAACCCTAAGTTTTGATGTTGATGGTGATGGTACACCAGACGAAACCACACTACAAGGTCGCTTTTTAGAAGATAGCGAGCTCACCTTTACTAATGAAAAACCTTACGTTATTTATGGCTATGCAGGTGTTGGCGCTGGCAAAACCTTAACTATGGAGGCTGGTGCACGTGTGCATTTTCATGCCGATTCTGGTATTATTGTCACCGAAGGAGGAACGCTAAACATCCATGGAGAACTAAGTACAGATCAAGATATTTTAGAAAATGAAGTCATTCTAGAAGGAGACCGTTTAGAGCCACTTTATGAAGATATTCCCGGACAATGGGGAACCATTTGGTTGTATAACGGTAGTGAAAATAATACAATTAATTACGCCACCATTAAAAATGCAACGATTGGGGTATTATCTGAAGGAAACCAAAATGCACCAACTGATAAATTAACTATTACTAATACTCAAATCTATAACGTAAGTAGTTTTGGTATTTTAGGACGTGCAACCTCTATTAAGGCAGAAAATGTAGTGATTAATAATGCTGGCCAATCGTCTTTTGCAGGAACATATGGCGGAAAATACAATGTAACACACTCTACTATTGCTAATTACTGGAACAGTAGTTTTAGACAGTATCCAGCCGTACTTATAAACGATTATATTGTTGATGAAAACAATACCATTTTCACAAACGATTTAACCGAAGCTAATTTTAACAATTGCATTATTTACGGTAATGACAATCCTGAGTTTATATTAGAAAATGAAGGAGACGTATTTAATTATAAATTCACTAATTGCCTTATACGCTTCAACGACAACAACTTACAAGGCAATGGAAATTATGACTTTGACAACACCATCTTTTATGTTGATAATGTGTTTAATGAAAATCCAGACTTTGAAGATCCTTATGAAAATTTCATGAAGATTGGTGAAGATTCTGGAGCTAAAGGCATCGGACTTTCTACATTCGCATCACAAGTTCAATATGATATTTTAGGTAAAAACAGAACAGCATCACCAGATGCTGGTGCCTACCAAAGTATAGAATTTAACGAAGACTAATTGTTTTATTAACATAGTGAACAAAAAAGCCTTTCAAACTAAATTGAAAGGCTTTTTAAATATTAATTGTAACCTAACCGGTTTTTAAGTTTAAGCACTAAATAACGGTTTTCCTCCCATTAATTTATTTACCTTTTCAGCAACACCTTCCAGTATTGTTTCATTATCATGGTTAGTTAAAACTTCATCAATTAAATCTACAACATACGGCATATCATTTTCTTTTAAACCTCTTGTCGTTACTGCTGCAGTTCCTACTCTAATTCCTGATGTTACAAAAGGAGATTCAGTATCAAATGGTACCATGTTTTTGTTCACAGTAATATCTGCTTTTACTAAAGCATTTTCAGCGTCTTTACCAGTAATGTTTTTATTTCTAAGATCAATTAACATCATGTGGTTATCTGTACCACCAGAAATTAAGTTATAATCTTTAGCAACAAAAGCTTTTGCCATAGCAGCTGCATTATGTTTTACTTGCAACATATAATGCATAAAATCATCTGTTAATGCTTCACCAAAAGCAATCGCTTTAGCAGCAATAATATGCTCTAATGGTCCACCTTGATTTCCTGGGAAGACAGCAGAATCTAATAACCCAGACATTTTACGAAGCTTACCATTCTTCAAAGTAATTCCGAAAGGGTTTTCAATATTTTCCCCCATCATAATCATACCACCTCTAGGTCCTCTTAATGTTTTATGAGTTGTTGTCGTAACCACATGGCAATGCGGCATTGGGTCATTCAAAATACCTTTTGCAATTAGTCCGGCAGGATGTGAAATATCTGCCAACAAAACAGCACCTACACTATCAGCAACTTCTCTAAATTTAGCAAAATCAATATCTCTAGAATATGCAGAAGCACCTGCAATAATCAATTTTGGTTTTTCCTTTTGTGCTTGGTCTGCCAACATATCATAATCAATATAACCAGTATCCTTCTTTACACCATAAAATGTAGGCTTATATAATTTACCCGAAAAATTAACAGGAGACCCATGAGTTAAATGGCCTCCATGAGATAAGTCAAAACCTAAAATCGTATCACCAGGACTTAAACACGCATGAAAAGCAGCAGTATTTGCTTGACTCCCAGAATGCGGTTGCACGTTAACATATGCCGCTCCGAATAAGGTTTTAGCACGATCGATAGCAATTTGTTCTACTTCATCGACCACTTCACAGCCACCATAATAACGTTTACCAGGATAACCTTCAGCATACTTATTAGTTAATACAGAACCTGCAGCTTCCATAACTTGGTCGCTAACAAAATTTTCTGATGCTATTAATTCTATACCATCAATCTGGCGTTCTTTTTCGGCTTTAATAAGTTCAAATATTTGTTCGTCGCGTTGCATAAATAATGTGTTTGTTAAATCAATACAAAAATAGTGAATACATTAGTTTAAATATCAAAAATTATGTAGGTTTGAATGAATTTAATGAACATTTAATCAACAATAACTATATGCCATTATCCGCTAACAATCCAGATCGTACCTCATGGTTACATGTCGGTAAAAACTCAGATTTCCCAATACAAAATATTCCATTTGGTGTTTTCTTAACGAGAGATGATATCATTACCATTGGGACCAGAATTGGAGATACTGCCATAGATCTTGGTGCTTTACACCAATTAGGATATTTTAAAGGAATTCCTTTAACGGACGATATATTTCTTCAAGATACCTTAAATGATTTTATTGCAGACGGTAGAAAAACTTGGCGTTTGGTTAGAAATAGAATCGCTGAGATATTTGATGCTGAAAACGATACGCTAAAGAATAATATTCCACACAAAGAAACCATCTTATTTCGTTTAGATGAAATTGAAATGCAATTACCTATTCAAGTTGGTGATTATACTGATTTTTATGCCAGTAAAGAACATGCTACAAATGTAGGTACGATGTTTAGAGGCGAAGAAAATGCCTTAATGCCAAACTGGTTACACTTACCTGTTGGCTACCATGGGAGAAGTTCTTCAATTATTCCATCCGGAATTCCGATTCATCGTCCACAAGGACAAACATTGCCTGCTGGTTCTGATACTCCTGTTTTTGGACCTAGTAAATTGGTGGATTTTGAATTAGAAATGGCTTTTATTACTACAGATGCTAATGATTTAGGTGAACCTATTCCTATTGCTGAAGCAGAAGAGTACATTTTTGGATTGGTACTGTTAAACGATTGGTCTGCTCGTGATATACAGAAATGGGAATATGTACCATTAGGTCCATTTTTAGCTAAAAACTTTGCATCTTCTATTTCTCCTTGGATTGTTACCTTAGATGCTTTAGAACCATTTAGAGTAGAAAGTCCAAAACCAGTAAAGCCACAGTTACCTTATTTACAATACAAAGGCAAAAAGAGCTACGATATTAATTTGGAAATGGCTATTCAGCCAAAAGGCTCTAAAGAAACTACGGTTTGTAAATCTAACTTTAAATATATGTACTGGAACATGGCACAGCAATTAGCACACCACACCGTTAATGGTTGTCCTGTAAATTCTGGAGATATGATGGGTAGTGGTACCATTTCTGGACCAACACCAGATTCTTACGGTTCTATGTTAGAACTGACTTGGAGAGGTGAAAAACCATTAAAAATGAAAGACGGTTCTGAACGTAAGTTTATAAACGACCACGATACTGTAATTATGAGAGGCTATTGTGAAAACGATGATATTAGAATCGGTTTTGGCTCTGTAAAAACAGAATTATTACCTGTATTTGATTCTAAGAAAAAGAAGTAGTTTCTTAACTTAAATAAATTGTAAAAACGGAAGACTAAAGTCGCAACGGCTTTAGTCTTCCGTTTTTTTATATAAATAAGCTTCATAACGACAGTACAACATTAGTGCTTACCACCAATAAAAAAACCAGAGAACTTACGTTCTCTGGTTACTTTTACAAGTATTAATCGTGGCAATCTTAGCACAATTATTACAGTTCTTATTTAGCCTTTTAGCCAAGCTGCCCTTAAAGCTTTTTGTTCTGCTGTGGCATTTTCATCTTCAATTATAGTTTCAGTAAGAGCATAAGGTTGTGTTAAAGTCGTTTTTATCATTACAGGCTTTCCATCACGTTCTAACTCCATAGTGATTTCTTGTCCTTCTCTCCATGTAAACATGCCACTTATAACATTATTTGCATTTAATAATGATAATTCTTCATCATTCACCTTTTTTATAACATCGCCAGCAACAATACCTTGTGCTCTCCAAAATGAATTTTTTAAGGCCATTGGTGAAAAGAAAATTTCTCCTTTTTCCTGGTCGGCATCAAAAATAATATTTTGTCCACCTGCAAAAATATAATTGGTTTCGCTCTCTCTTTCTCCTAAAGTTAAACCAACCATTGTTAAAAATTCATTATAATTGATTGGTAAATCTCCTTGCACATGGGTTCTTAAAAATTCTCCTACACTAGGATACGTCATGGCTGTAATTTCTGCAATCAGCTTATCGTCTTCAAAAGGTTTATCTTTTCCATACTTAATAGATAATTCTTTCATTAATGATAACATACTTCTGTTCCCATCACTTTCTTTTCGCATTAAAATATCTATACACATACCTATTAAAGCACCTTTATAGTACACATTAAGATAATTATCAGCATAAGGATCATCTAATACGTTTTCACTCATAATGGTAAAACTCATGGCATCATCCCAACGTTTAGATATATTAATTTTAGAATATATACTATTATAAAACTCATTATTATCCTCTAAACCTTCATACATTTGAAAATGTTGAGCAAAATATTCAGTTACACCTTCATACATCCATAAATGCTTAGAGAATGTCGGTTTATTGTAGTCAAAATAATGCACATCTTCAGAATGCACGGATAACGGAGTTATAATATGAAAAAACTCGTGAGAAATGACTTCTACTAAAGCATCCTTTAAACTTTCTGGACTTTCATTTTCATTAAACACAGCTACAGTGGAAGTATGGTGTTCTAGCGCTCCAAATCCTTTTGGATCATTTTCGCCACCTCTAGATAGATACAAATAGATATCGTAACGAGGAGTACTATTAATATCACCCAAATATCTTTTTTGCGCTTCCATCATTTTAAAAATGGTTTCTTTAAGATTTTCGGCCGTGTGTTTGCGATTAGGTGAATAGACGCTTAATACAATTTTTATATCACCAACTATGAATTCTTGAACATCTAATTTTCCATACATCATCGGATTGTCTGTGATATCAAAATAACGCTGACCAAAATAACTAGAGGTCATCGTCTTACCATCCGCACTAACTTTTGTGCCTTTCTCTTCTAATGCTGAAGTTCTAACGAAATCTGCAGGTGCTGTAACATCAACAGCGTATTGCGCATTCTTTAAAGAATCGAAATAACCAATAAAACCATGTAAATTCAATACAAAATTATCGGTTTCTATATTGGTTCCGGCTGGCGAAAATGGCTCTTCACCACCTATACCTCCAACGGACTCTACATCGAAAGTATCATTTACATAATACTGAAGTTTATCTAATTTTGAAGCGTTAGTAATTGTCCATGTGTTATCATCTATCTTAGTGCTCACTAATTCGTTACCATCGTAATCAATAGCCTTAAAATCGTCTACATATTTACCAAAATCACTAACGGAATAATTTCCCTGTACAACTCTAGGTAATCTGTAAGTAACGGTTTCTACAGTAAAACGTCCTGGATTAATGGTTACTGGTACTCTATCTTTGTTAACTGCAGTTAAATCTAATGCGGTTTCAATAGGATTACTAATTGCTAAATCATCTGCTGTTGGTTTTGCAGATCCACAACCTACTAAAACGATACTTAAGCCAAGAATGGCCAAATAATTCCTCATGTTTAAATTTATTTTTTATTAAGACGCACAAATCTACAATGTGTTACTATTAAAAACCTAAAGGTTTTGTTAAATTCGCAACATGTCACAAGCCCTCGTCAGTATCGTCATTCCTTTTAAAAACACAGAACTATTTATCAACGAATGCCTAACGTCCATTATAAAACAAACCTATACAAATTGGGAAGCTATTTTTGTTAATGATAATTCTACTGACAACTCATTTCAAATAGTGGAACGCTTTTCCAAAAAGGACGAAAGAGTTAACTTATTAAATAATTTTGGGAATGGCATCATTGAAGCTCTAAAGACAGGTTTTGATTATTCTTCTGGAGCCTACATTACAAGAATGGATAGTGATGATCTAATGACTCCAATCCGACTAGAAACCATGCTTACTAATCTTGAAAAATATGGCAAAAAACATTTAGCTGTTGGGCAAGTCAAATACTTTAGAGCAGATGGCTTAAGTGATGGTTTTTCACGTTATGAACAATGGTTAAATTCTCTAACGGTTAACGGTAAAAACTATTCTGAAATATATAAAGAATGTGTTATTCCGTCTCCGTGTTGGATGCTACATCGCGAAGATTTTGAGGCCTGTGGTGGTTTCAATTCTGATATTTATCCTGAAGATTATGATTTAGCTTTTCGGTTTTATAAAGCTGGATATACTTGCATTCCTTGTGATAAAGTATTACTGCATTGGAGAGATTATAGTACAAGAACCTCTAGAACACACAAGCATTATGCTGAGAATTCTTTTTTAGACCTTAAAGCAACATATTTTTTAGAATTAAATTATGATGCAACGAGACCATTAGCAATTTGGGGAGCCGGACACAAAGGCAAAACTTTAGCCAAAATATTATTGAAACAACATATTCCGTTTTTCTGGATTTGCGATAACCCAAAGAAAATAGGAAAACACATTTACGACCAAGAACTCTATAATTTTGATTATTTAGCCGAACTTAAAAACCCTCAAAGTATCGTTACGGTTGCCAATACAAAAGCTCAACTAGAAATCACCCAATATTTTGAGACTCAAAATATGCAAGCGATGCTAGATTATTTCTTTTTCTGTTAAATTTCTCAAAAGCGAAACGAAGTTATCTCTAATGATTATTTATATTTGAACAATTCAGACCTACTAGGTTTTATAAACCTGCTAGGTCTTTAAATTAGGAACTATAATTACAACGAATGCAATTCAAAAATCCAGAATTACTTTACGCCTTATTTTTGCTGGTCATTCCCATTCTCATACATCTATTTCAGCTTCGTCGTTTTCAGAAAGTTGAATTTACTAATGTTAAGTTTTTAAAATCAGTTAAACTTCAAACACGAAAAAGTTCACAACTAAAAAAATGGATAACACTGATAACACGAATGCTGCTTTTGGCTTGTGTTATTATAGCATTTGCTCAACCTTTTATTCCTTTAACGGAAGATTTTAATGACACCCAAGAAACGGTTATTTATTTAGATAATTCCTTTAGCATGCAAGCCAATGGCCAAAATGGCACCTTGCTAAATGAAGCCATACAAGACCTTATAAATACCTTACCAGAAAATGAAACTATCAGTTTATTCACTAATGATGCTACTTATAGGCATACAACCCTTAAGGCTTTAAAAAAGGACTTAATTGAATTATCGCATTCTCCTTCACAACTGAATTATGAGGCTATTTATTTAAAAGGGAAGCAATTGTTTTCTAATAAAAATTCTGCTACACGTCATTTAGTTTTAGTATCAGATTTTCAGCAAAACAAAACCCCTTTAAATTTTGAACCTGATAGCAGCATTCAGCTCAAATTAGTACAACCAAAATCGACATTAGTTACTAATATTAGTATCGACAGTCTTTATATTTCTAACACGACTGCTGAGACTATGGATCTAAATGTAAAGTTATCTAGCGCAACAGAAGCTATAGATAATATTTCGGTATCCTTATTTAATAATGATATCTTACTAACTAAAAGTGCTGTAGATATTAAAAAAGAAGCTGAAACAATATTTACTATAGCCAATAACACCATTATCAATGGAAAATTAGTAATCGATGATGTTGGTTTATCTTATGATAATACATTTTACTTTAATACCAACTCGAAACCTAAAATTAAAGTATTAGCGATAAATGAAACTGCGGACGACACGTTCTTAAAGCGAATCTATACAGAAGATGAGTTCAACTATAAAAGTTACCGCATAAATGCGCTCAACTTTAATCTTATTCCTGAACAAAATCTTATCATTTTAAACGAACTTAACACCATTACCTCTGCTTTACAAACAGCATTGCAGGCCTTTAAAAATGATGGCGGCAAAATAGTTATCATCCCTTCAAACGACATAGGCTTAAAAACTTACAATGAGACTTTTAGAGTTTTAGGCATCAGTCCATTTAAAAATCAAAATTCCATTTCTAAACAAATCACAAACATTAATTACGATCATCCTCTTTTAGCAAATGCGTTTTATTCTAAAGTTACAAATTTTCAGTACCCTAAAGTAGAACAGTCTTATCGTTTTGCTTCAAACTCTAATGTGGTTTTATCGTATGAAGATGACTCTCCTTTTTTAATAGGACAAAACAATGCTTATGCGTTTTCTGCCGCACTACATTCAGAAAACTCTAATTTTAAAAACTCTCAATTAATAGTTCCTGTGTTGTATAATATGGGATTACAGAGTTTAAAACTGTCTCAGTTATATTATACCATTGGGCAGCCAAACACCATTGCAATTAAGACGTCTCTTGGACAAGATGATATTTTAACCTTAGATTCTGGTGAGACTTCCGTGATTCCACTTCAAAAAACATATAGTAAGTCGGTTGTATTAGAGACCGAAAACTTTCCTAATACAGCTGGAATTCTCAATGTAAAAAACAAGGAAACAACGCTTCAGAATTTAAGTTTTAATTACAACAGATCGGAAAGCGACCTAAGCTACTACGATTTAAGCACTTTAAATAATGTGACCGTAGATTACAGCTTAGAAACAACCATTGATAGCATAAAAAGTAGCACAAATGTTAATGCGCTATGGAAATGGTTTGCTATTTTTGCAATAGCATTTTTAATAATAGAAATGTTACTTCTAAAATATCTTAAATGAACGCACTCATAAAATCTGCAACCATCGTTGATTCTAAAAGTGATTTTCACAATGAAACGGTTGATATTTTAATTGAAAAAGGTCGTATTTCCAAGATCTCAAAACACATTACCAATCCTAAAAAATACCAAGAAATAAAACGAGACCATCTGCATGTATCTCAAGGTTGGTTTGATAGTAGTGTATCTTTTGGAGAACCGGGTTACGAAGAACGCGAAACCATATCTAATGGTTTAAAAACTGCAGCTTACGCTGGTTTTACTGCAGTAGCTCTTAATGCAAATTCGCTCCCAGTAATTGACAGCTATGCAGATATTACTTTTGTAAAATCTAAAGCTCAAAATAATGCTGTAAGTCTCTATCCCGTTGGAGCACTAACACAAACAAGTAAAGGAGAAGATTTAGCAGAGTTATATGATATGACGAATGCAGGAGCTGTAGCTTTTTATGATTATCAGCATCCAATTTCCGATCCTAACCTCATGAAAATTGCATTGCAATATGCCAGCAATTTTGATGGCTTAATTTGTTCTTTTCCTCAAGAATCTAGAATTTCTGGCCTAGGAGTGGTTAATGAACATATTAACAGTACTAAATTAGGACTAAAAGGAAATCCGGCTTTAGCAGAAGAATTGCAAGTGGCTCGAGATTTATTTTTATTAGAATATACCGAAGCAAAACTTCATATTCCAACGATTTCAACGGCTAAATCTGTAGAATTGATTAGAGCGGCAAAAGCTAAAAACTTAAATATCACTTGTAGTGTTGCCATTCATAATCTGATGTTTTCAGATGCGGTTTTAGAAGATTTTGATACCAACTATAAAGTGCTTCCTCCGTTGAGAACATCAAAAGATTGTGACGCCTTAATAGAAGGGCTTAAAGACGGTACTATTGATATGGTGACTACAGATCATAATCCTATAGACATAGAGCATAAAAAGATTGAATTCGATTATGCTAAATACGGTACAATTGGTTTAGAGTCTGCTTTTGGTGCTTTACAAACATTATTTACTACAAAAAAATCAATAAGCCTTCTTACACAAGGAAAATCTAGGTTTAAAATTAAATCTACAACCATTAATGAAGGAGAAATTGCAGATTTAACATTGTTTAATCCAAACACATCTTACGAATTTGGTACAAATCATATCACATCGCGCTCTAAGAATAGTGCCTTTTTAGGAACCACACTTAAAGGGGAAACGTATGGAATTATAGCTAACGATTTAATTGCTTTAAAATAATGGATGAGAATATTATAAACGAAGGTAAAACTTTAGGTTTAGTCGCTTACTTAACTTTGTTGGGTACGCTTATAGCCTATTTTATGAATCAAGATAAACACAATCCCTTTACCGCTTTTCATATTAGACAAGGTTTAGGGTTGGGCATAACTTACATCCTTATTGCATTTGTAATTAGTAGTTTTGATAGTATGATGATTAGCATGTCCTTTTGGCTGTTCTTTTCTGTACTGTACCTCTACGGAATTTATGGAGCTGTTTCAGGCAAACGCAATAAGTTACCCTTACTTGGTGATTTATTTCAAAAAGTATTTAATTCTATTGGATAAAAATGATGTCAAAACTACACTATATTACAAGACCTTCTTCTTTAAAAGGTAATGCACCACTATTAATTATGTGCCATGGTTACGGCAGCGATGAAAATGACTTGTTTTCATTTGCTTCAGAATTACCAGAAGAATTAATGATCATTTCAGTACGTGCCCCATATGCCATGCAACCCTATGGAAACGCATGGTATGCTATAAATTTTGATGCCGATAAAGGGAAATGGAGTGATAATGAACAAGCTAAAACATCAGTTAAGCTAATAGCTGAATTTATTGATTATGCTTGTAGTACTTATGCTGTAGATTCAAATAATGTTACACTTTTAGGTTTTAGCCAAGGTACTATTTTAAGTTATGCTTTAGCATTAACATACCCTACAAAAGTAAAAAACGTTATAGCGCTAAGTGGTTATGTTAACGAAGATATTATACCAAAGTTGATAAATAAAGAAGATGTTTCGCATCTTAATTTCTTCTGTTCTCACGGATCTGTGGATCAGGTCATTCCTGTAGATTGGGCACAAAAAGCACCTGTGTTTTTAAAAGCTTTAGATATTAACCACGTCTATTCGGAATACCCTGTAGGGCATGGTGTTGCTCCTCAAAATTTTTATGATTTAAAGGCTTGGCTTCAAAAGTATATTTAGTTGAGTTTAGGGTATAAAAAATATTCTACCAATTTGTAACTTAGGTTACTGTTTTCATCAATAGAATAGGTTAGAAAAATTTCTCCCCATAACGCTCCATCAGTAAAATTAGCGACAATCCACTTATGATTCATCACTCTCACATTATTGATTAACATTTTAGAATCGGTAGTAGATACATAAGGTACAATTGGGTGGTCATCACCTTCGTAATCATTCATATCATAAAGGCCTTCTATAATGGCAGGCACAAGTTCTTCAGTATTATAACCTAATGCTTCAAAATAACTATAAGCATCTTCGTTTCTGTCAATACTAAAATAACTCAACTCAAAATTCTGCTCTTCTAGTTGTTTTATGGTGGCTTCATGTTCAGAAACCTTTGCTTTAACTTTTACAATATCTGCTTCATATTTATCAATGATATTTTTAGAATTTACATATTGAAAAATTAATAGTAGTACGGCAAAAATGAATAAATAGGTTAAAATTTTATTCTTCATGTTTAAATAGTAATTTGTAAGTTATCGTAAGCTAAGAAAACGTTTTTAGGTAATAATTGTTGTACTTCATCATGAAAACCTAATAAATGACTAATATGTGTTAAATAGGTACGTTTAGGGTTGACACGTGAAATAAAATCTAGAGCTTCTTCGAGATTAAAATGAGAAATATGTGGTTCTATTCGCAGCGCATTTACAACTAAAACCTCTAAATCTTGAAGCTTTTCTATTTCAGAATCCGCAACCGTTTTCATATCGGTGAGGTAAGCAAAATTATGAAATCTGTAACCAAAAACAGGAAGTTTATAATGTAGACCTTCAATAGGAATCACATTGAGATTTCCTGCCAAAAAGGGTTCATTTTTCACTTCAATTTTAGTGACGTTAGGGACACCAGGATATTTATTTTCGGTAGTAAAAATATAATCAAAACGCTTTTCTAAGGATTTAAAGACGCGTTGATGTGCGTATAAATCTATATCTCCTTGCTTGAAAAAAAACGGCCTAATATCATCGAGTCCCATGGTATGGTCGGCATGCTCGTGTGTGAAAATAATACCGTCAATTTTAGAAACTTTAGCCATAAGCATTTGCTGTCTAAAATCTGGCCCACAGTCTACCACAAATGTAAAATCATCCCATTCTACAAGCACAGAAACACGCAAACGTTTGTCTTTAGGATTGTTACTTAAACACACAGGGTGATCGCTTCCTATAATAGGAATACCTTGTGATGTACCTGTACCTAAAAATGTAATTTTCAAAACAATTAATTTCTAAAATGCGTCTGAATTGTAAAACTCTCAAAAATGAGACTTAATTTTAGTCGTATTTCACTAATTAAGAAAAAAACGGACTAGCTTTTATTATATTTTCAATTCGAAACTGTGATGACAAAAATAAACTTATTTTTTTGTTTGCAATAGTAAAACTGTACCTTTGCAAAAACGACGCAAACCCAATATCCATGAAGGACATAACGTACACAGGTGATTCTGATTTTGAAAATATTCCATCTCTAGCAGATAAAGCATTACGAATAAATCTCAATTCTGATATCTATGGTACTTTTTCAGAAATTGGTGCCGGACAAGAAACAGTACGTCAATTTTTTAGAGCAGGAGGAGCTTCTGGAACCATTGCTAAAGCCATGTCTGCTTATGATAAAGACTTTAGTGATGCTATCTATGGAATTGAAGATGATAAACGCTATGTCACTGAGGCTAGACTTCGAAAGATGCTAAATCACGAGGTGAATTTAATGGAAAAACGTATTACGAGAGATAAGCATCCTAATAAAATATTTTTCTCTTATGCCAATACCGTTGCAACTATTGATTTTGCTAAAAAGTTTAAAGGTCATGGCTGGGTTGGAATTAAGTATCAGGTTGCTCCAGACCAAGCCTATAATGATATTATAATACACGTTAGGTTTAAAGAAACAGACGCTAGATTACAACAAGAAACCTTAGGAAAATTAGGAACTAATTTAATTTACGGAGCGTTTTATAAATACAACCAACCACGTAAATTATTACGCTACTTATACGACCATTTAGATAAAGACCAATTGGAAATTGACACTATAAATTTCTCAGGTCCTGTTTTTGAAAACGTCGATAACCGCTTAATGAGTTTACAATTGGTTAAAAACGGCATGACTGATGCCGTAATGTTTGCACCAGATGGTAATAATGTTTTACCTGCACGTGTGTTATACAAGAAAAACATTTTAGCATTAAGAGGTAGTTTTAGACCTGTAACCAAAGTAAATATGGACATGTTTGAGAAATCTTACGAGATGTTCATTAAAGAAAATAAGGTTGTAAAAGAGAAAACTCAGGTGATTTTTGAAATTACTTTATCCAATCTTCGTGCTGAAGGTGAAATTGATGAGCAAGATTTTATGGACCGAGCAAAACTTTTATGTTCATTAGGCCAAACGGTATTGATTTCTAACTTTCAAGAATATTATAAATTGGTAGAATACTTCTCTCAATATTCTAGAGCTAGAATGGGCTTAGCTATGGGTGTTAACAATCTCGTCGATATTTTTGATGAAAAATATTACCGTCATTTAAGTGGAGGAATTTTAGAAGCCTTTGGTAAGCTTTTCTACAAAGATTTAAGAGTGTATTTATATCCAATGGAAAATAAAGATGGTACGGTTACTACAAGCGAAAACCTGAAAGTACATCCACGAATGAAAGAACTATATAAATTCTTTAAATACAATGGAAAAGTGGTAGACATTACGGATTACAATGCTTCTAACCTCAGAGTATTTTCTAGAATTGTACTTAAAATGATTTCAGAGAATAAAGAAGGGTGGGAAAAAATGTTACCAGAAGGAGTCTCTAAACTCATAAAAGAAAAAAGCTTGTTTGGCTGTGAATCTGAAGAGGTGATGCATAAAAACTAAACACAATAAATCAAATAAAAAATAGCGACCATTAACTTAATGTAATAATGGTCGCTTTTTTATTTATATAGGTTATTCTCCTAAAATTTGCGTAGCATGTGCTTTAGTTTTTACCTTTGAAATGATATCTGTAATAATGCCATTTTCGTCAATAACAAATGTCGTTCTATGGATACCATCATATTCTTTACCCATAAATTTCTTAGGTCCCCAAACACCAAATGCTTCAATAACGGCTTTATCTTCGTCGGCTAATAACGGATACTGAAAACTATATTTCGTTTTAAAATTGGTTTGACGTTTTGCGCTATCAGCACTAACTCCCAAAATCTCATAACCTTTAGTTTTAAATCGCTCATAATTATCATTTAAATTACATGCTTCTGCGGTACAACCTGGAGTACTCGCCTTTGGATAAAAGAAAACCACTAGTTTCTTTCCCTTATAGTCTGATAATGATACCGTCTGACCTTGTTCATCCTTTGCTGAAAAATCTGGTGCTTTATCTCCTATGTTTAAGTGTGTCATATTGTGTAAATTTGTATTTTATGTCTAATCGTAAAAATACAAAATGACAAAGCAAGAAAAAGTTAATTTCGTTATAAATACCTTATATAAATTATATCCTGAAATTCCAATTCCATTAGATCATAAAGATCCTTATACTCTTTTAATTGCCGTTTTAATGTCTGCTCAAAGCACTGATGTTCGTGTTAATAAAATAACTCCTTTGTTATTTGCACATGCCGACAATCCTTATGACATGGTAAAATTAAGCGTTGAAGAAATTAGAGACATTATAAAACCTGTTGGTTTATCTCCCATGAAAAGTAAAGGGGTATATGGCTTATCTCAAATATTAATTGATAAGTATAATGGTGAAGTCCCTAAAACATACGAAGCCTTAGAAGCACTTCCTGCTGTGGGTCATAAAACGGCTGCTGTAGTACTATCACAAGCATTTGGAATTCCTGCATTTCCTGTAGATACACATATACATCGGTTAATGTATCGTTGGAATTTAAGTAATGGTAAAAATGTAGTACAAACCGAAAAAGACGCTAAACGTCTCTTTCCTGAAGAACTTTGGAATGACCTACACCTGCAAATTATTTGGTATGGTAGAGAATATTCACCTGCTCGTGGTTGGGATTTAGATAAAGATATTATCACTAAGACTATTGGTAGAAAATCGGTTTTGGATGACTATTATAAAAAGAAAAAATAGAATGCTATGGAATAGTTATTGATGCTATCTTAGAAATCATCAATCCATGAAAAAACTCACCATCTTAATTTTGACTCTTGCTACATTATCTTGTATTCCGGTAAAAATAGCACCTAGATTTAAAAATGAAGATTACAAAATAATGAACGCAAAGAAGTTTCAAAAACAAATGCCAAGAGAAACAGCATTTATTTTTAAAGACTCTAAAGATGCTGGCGAATTCTATAACTATATTAATAAAAAGTACAACTTAAACCATATAGATGTTGGTATCAATGTCCCTTTCCAACTCAATAACCAAACCCTTTATTTATCCTATTATGAAGCGGAACGCATAGATAAAAATGTAAACCTTCCTCTGGCATTAATCGATGCTAAAAGAGAAAGTAACGGCAACTCACGGTTATTTGAAGATCATTATTCCAATAGAACCGGTTATTGGTATATTATCATAACTATTTACGATGAAAATATAACAAACTGCTTAAGAGATAAGCATCCATTGAAGGAAAAGACCATTCAATATTTAAAAGATTTAAAACAAGAATACCTTACCACTCAAAATTATGAAGAACTGTTATTTACAAAAAAATCCTGATACATACGCATCAGGACTTTTTCTTAAATACAATTAATTTAGAAGTGCTTCAAACTTCAACTTATTATAATTAATAACACTTAAAGCCTTGGAATAATTCAAAAGAAAACTAATCGTTTCATCTTTTGGATTTAGGTTACATTGTTTTGGAGAAGTATTAGAGTAGATTTTTGCCATTTTAACAATTTATGAGTTTATATATAGCAAAAACGGAACTCTATATGTTTTTATTGTATTAATTAGTTAAAACAATATTATTCTGTTCTATCACCTTACGCATATTAATTAGAGCGTAACGCATTCTACCTAGAGCCGTATTAATACTTACACCTGTGCGCTCTGAAATTTCCTTAAAGCTCATGTCTTGATACATACGCATTAAAAGCACTTGTTTTTGGTCTTCAGGTAATTCTTCAATTATACGTCTTACGTCAGATTCTACTTGGTCTTTTATCAATACCTTTTCCGCATTAAGTGTAGAATCACTTAATACAGAGAAAATGCTAAACTCACCTGTATTATCAAATTTTGGCATACGGCTATTCTTTCTAAAATGATCAATCACAAGGTTGTGCGCAATACGCATTACCCAAGGTAAAAATTTACCTTCTTCATTGTATTTTCCGCGCTTTAGTGTTTTTATGACTTTAATAAAGGTATCTTGAAAAACATCTTCTGTAACATCTCTATCATACACTTTTGAATAAATAAAACTGTAAATTTTCTGTTTATGCCTTTCAATTAAAATTGAAAGCGCGTTTTCATTACCTCTAATGTAGTTGCTAACCAACTCGGCGTCTTGGATAAGTTCTGTTTTCATAATAATTACTTTAGTCCTTAGTAATTGCTTACTAAGTTTGGGGTTACTAGCTGTTTTCTAAGAGTAATATTATGCTATACGCTGATGGTTTTTATATTATGAATAAGTTCCAAATATAACAACATTCATTCCAATTAAACAAAAAAATCTACTAAAATTTAACATTTTATCGAATAAAGCGCGCCTTTTATAGATAAATCTTAATTAAAATAAGGCGTCTTTAGCTCATATTTATTGACATTAAGGAAATATAGCTGTTATATTAATCTTTATTTGCTATTGTAGTATCTTTGCAAACTTAGATATTAAACTTACCTATGAATACTACTATTTTAGACGTTAGCCCAAAGGAAAACATCATTATTAAAGGTGCAAAATTGCATAACCTTAAGAATATTGATGTCGTTATTCCAAGAAATAAATTAGTGGTTATAACCGGATTATCAGGTTCTGGGAAGTCGAGTTTAGCGTTTGACACGCTTTATGCAGAAGGTCAAAGACGTTATGTTGAAAGTTTAAGTAGTTACGCTCGGCAGTTTTTAGGTCGACTCAATAAACCTAAAGTAGATTACATTAAAGGCATTGCTCCTGCTATTGCTATTGAACAAAAAGTAAATTCTACAAACCCACGATCTACAGTGGGTACTACCACGGAAATTTACGATTACCTAAAATTATTATTTGCAAGAATCGGAAAAACTTATTCACCTATTTCTGGTGAGCAAGTAAAAAAACACACCGTTTCTGATGTTATTAATTTTATTTCTCAGTTTGAAGAACGCTCTAAATTATTACTCTTAGCTCCTATTATTTTAGAGGAAGGACGAACTATTCAAAACAAACTTCAAACTTTACAGCAACAAGGTTATGCACGTATAAAAGTACAAGATGAAGTAGTACGAATAGATGAGGCTTTAAAGCAAAATATGTCATCAGATAAGGACTTGTTTTTAGTAGTAGATAGAATTGTATTTAAAAATAACGAAGACTTCCTTAACCGATTGGCAGATGCCGTTGGTACTGCTTTTTATGAAGGTGTCGGGACCTGTATCGTAGAGTCGTTAGCCGATAAAAAACAAACCGTATTCAATAATAAGTTTGAATTAGACGGTATGTCGTTTTTAGAACCAAATTCGCATTTATTCAGTTTTAATAACCCTTATGGAGCTTGTCCTAAATGTGAAGGTTACGGAGATGTGATTGGTATTGATGATGATTTAGTAATTCCAAATACGGCGTTATCAGTTTTTGAAAATGCCATTTTTCCATGGAGAGGCGAAAGTATGAGTTGGTATAGAGACCAGTTGGTTAACAACTCGCATCATTTCGATTTTCCAATTCATAAACCTTATTTTCAATTAAGTGAGGAACATAAAGCCCTTATCTGGAAAGGCAATAAATACTTTGAAGGTTTAGATGATTTCTTTGCAGAACTAGAGTCTAAAGCTTACAAAATTCAAAATCGAGTAATGTTATCACGTTATCGTGGTAAAACAAAATGTAATGTTTGTAACGGAAAACGCTTACGTGTAGAAGCGAGTTATGTTAAAATAAATGATGCCACGATTACTGATTTAGTAGATTTACCTATAGATGAACTTGCAATATTTTTCAAAAATTTAGAACTCAGTGAAAGTGATGCTAAAATTGCGAAACGTCTTTTAACCGAAATTAATACGCGTCTCGGTTTTTTATCTAACGTAGGTTTAAATTATTTAACTTTAAATAGAAAATCGAATACACTGTCTGGTGGAGAAAGTCAGCGCATCAACTTAGCAACATCTTTAGGAAGTAGTTTGGTTGGTTCCATGTATATTTTAGATGAACCAAGTATTGGCTTGCACCCAAAAGATACCGAACGTTTAATAGACGTTTTAAAATCTTTACGAGATCTAGGAAACACGGTCATAGTAGTTGAACACGATGAAGATATTATGAAAGCAGCAGATAGCATCATTGATATCGGACCTGAAGCAGGAACTTTAGGAGGAGACGTTGTTGCTGTTGGTGATTTTAAACAAATTTTAAAAGCAAAGACTCTCACTGCGCAATACTTAAATGGCCAATTAGAAATTGAAATCCCTAAAAAACGAAGAACTTCCAAATACAATATTGAAATTGTTGGTGCTCGCGAAAACAACTTAAAAAATGTAGATGTTACGTTTCCACTAGAAATGCTCACCGTTATTACGGGAGTTTCAGGGAGTGGAAAAAGCACTTTGGTTAAAAAGATTTTGTTTCCAGCAATTCAGAAGAAACTCACAGGATTTAGTGATAAAATTGGCCAGGTTTCAGAGATAAAAGGCAATCATAGTAATATTCAGCATGTAGAATTTGTAGATCAGAATCCCATTGGGAGGTCATCGCGCTCTAATCCTGTAACCTATATCAAGGCTTATGATGATATACGTGCCTTATTCGCTTCTCAAAAATTAAGCAATATTCGAAATTATGCCGCAAAGCATTTTAGTTTTAATGTCGATGGTGGACGTTGTGAAACCTGTAAAGGTGAAGGCGAAGTAACCATTGAGATGCAATTTATGGCAGACGTGCATTTAACTTGTGATACTTGTGATGGCAAACGCTTTAAAAAAGAAGTTTTAGAAGTTAAGTTTGACGGTAAATCCATCGATGATATTCTAAACCTTACGATTGATGATGCCATTGCGTTTTTTGAGATGCATAATCAAACTAAAATTAAAGGAAAATTACAACCGCTTCAAGATGTTGGTTTAGGTTATGTCACTTTAGGTCAGTCCTCTTCTACCCTTTCAGGTGGTGAAGCGCAGCGTATTAAACTCGCTACATTTTTAGGAAAAGGTAGTAAAAGTGATAATGCGCTTTTCATATTCGATGAACCAACAACAGGACTTCATTTTCACGATATTAAAAAATTATTGAAGTCCTTTCAAGCGTTAATCGCCAAAGGCCATTCTATAATTGTGATAGAACATAATATTGATTTAATAAAATGTGCCGACTACATCATTGATTTGGGTCCTGAAGGAGGAAAACATGGTGGACAACTCGTAGCTTCAGGAACTCCAGAAGACATTGCTAAGAATAAGAATTCAGTAACAGGAAACTATTTAAAAGAGAAATTATAAGATGGATTTAACAGAAGGGTTTCACGATGAAGTTATTGAAACTAGAGAAAATAACCTCAGTAACTCTACTGCCACGATAAAATCTAAGGTTTCAACCTATCCATTAAAACCTGGTGGAGCCAGTTTTAAAACCAATGTTTTAATTCAGGTAAATACTTCTAAATTAATTTACAAACCTTCAATTGGAGCTGCGATTTTCAGTTTTGTATTTTTTGCTGTAGGTTTCGGAGTTTTATTTTTTGCATTCTTACCCTTATTTAAAACTAATATCGAGACCGTTTCAATCAACTGGTTTCTAATCCTTTTTGGATTACTATTTTCTGGAGCTGGAGGTTTTATGTTTTATAAGTTTTACAAACCAAGAGTTTTCGACAAGCAACAAGGGCTTTATTATACCACCTATCAATTCAAACTTCACCAATCGAGAAGGCAAGAATCTAAGGATTATTTACTTTTAAAATCAATTGTTGCTATTCAAATTATTGGAGAGCACGTTCAAAGTGATGATGGGTCTTACAAAAGTTTTGAACTTAATTTAGTACTAAATGATGCATCTAGAAAAAATGTTGTAGACCACGGCAATTTAAAATCAATAATTAAAGACGCTGAAATGTTAAGTGCATTTTTAAATATTCCTATTTGGCATGCTAGTTCTCATACCGACTAATAAAACAGAAAGGCAAATGCCATTATTGATATCGTTGAAATTAAAACCACCGGAAAAAAGAACATTGTCACTAAAGACGTTTTAACAAAACTCAAAAACCAACCTTGACGGTAAAAGCGTTTTATAGCGATAAAAAAGTATATAAAACAAGATAAGGTGATTACGAAATCTATCCAATCTGGTATTTCATAAATTAAGTTAATGCCAAATATGATACTTAAAACAGTAAAAATAAACGAGAAATAATAAAAACTAAATACCAAATGATGTGCATACCGCCCTCTTATAAAGTAGAATAATTTAAGTATTAATGCGAAAATTGGTAGTACAAAAAACAAGGCAATTGGTATAGTGTCGTAAAATCTACTTAAAATATTACCTGCGTCTTTGGCTTTATAGAATTTAAGAAGCTGCGTATATATTTTTCGCGTTAACCAGCCATCATCTTCTTCTAACCCCATAGCAATATAGATATCTTTATCAGACGCATTTACACTTATTAAAGAATCTATTTGTGATTCATCAATACCAAAAAAATCATCTTTCCGCTTATAAAGGTTTTCTTGATTTGTAATAGAATCTATTTCTTTATCACTCATACCAGTAATAAATTTATTCTTCTTAAGTGCATTACTAACTTCCTTTCTGGCTATAGAATCATTAATATGTTTTAACGAATCTCTTTTTCGTGTTTGTAAAGAGTCTAAAACAACAGTGCCATCTTTATCAAAAATCTCTAAAAAATTATTGTTTAGATCAGAAACTTGTTCTCTAACCGTAAATGAAAAAATAAAGAAGAATACTACAGAAATAAACAAATACATCTGCGCAGGATGTAGATACATTAGACGCTTTCCTTTTATAAATTCTTTTGGCAAATAGCCAGGTTTAAACATCAAAGGAATAAAGCTTTTAAAGAAACGTGCATCAAAAGAAAAGTAATTACTAATGGTATTATAAAATAAAACACCAATGGTAAGTTCATCATTTGCTTTTTGACCACAATGTGGACAGAATTGAAAACTGTCATCAAAAGGTTGTTCACAATTCTGGCAATGTATTTGATTCGGTTTCATGGTCGATGGTTGGTCTTGGTTTAAAAGTAATAAAATTTACAACATCTTATGTATTAATAATAAAACTCGAACTACTAATAGCAATTATTTTAGTCGTCCGTAATCTTAAAACAATAACAATTAGCAGTATACATTTTTGGCACGCTGTTTGTTTTGTACTAACCGAGTTTAATTTAAAACCCATTTATTATGAAACGAATTGTATATTTATTTGCAGCGTTAGTCGCTTTAAGCACAACTGCATTCGCAACCAACACAACATCATCTGAAGCAGACGCTTCAATTAATAACTATGTGAGAGGTTATGGTAATTCTTTCATATTTAATGAAGCAGGAATTGAGTTTTCTGTTTTTGCAGATGGTCAGTTTGATTTTTATCTACCTAATTACGGACCTGATGTAAGCGTCGGAATTAATACTCCTGGTTTCAGTTTGAGTTTTAATACAGGTTATAATTACAATCCGTATGTACAGTATGATGAATTTGGCGCTATCATTCAAATCGAAAACACCCCAATTTATTATGATTATTATGGACGTGTAAATCAAATTGGAAACATCTTAATCAATTACAACAGTTTTGGTAGAATAAGTCGTGTTGGTGGATTAAATGTATATTATAGAAACAATGTGTTTTACAGATATGATGGTTTCATTAATATTTACAACAGATCTTATGTTTACAGACCATGGCATCGTTTTTATGCTGTACCACATATGGATTTTCGTGTTGTTCATGTCAACCCATACAGACAGTTTTATGCACCTGTAAGACATATATATTACAGACCTTATACTAACAATGTAAGACATTATAATATTAGAAGAGCTAATAATGGTCATGCAGTAAGACGAGCAACTACGGTACGAAGAGGTGTAAGTTATGCTCAAACTCCAAGAAATAGAACAGAACGTAGCATCAGAACACGCGTAACACGAAAGAATGTTACTATTGCGAATACGAGAGCTACTCGTGTGAATAGAACGGCGAGAACAAGTGCTCAACGTCCTTCTAATAGATCTACCGCACGTTCTAATTCTAGGGTAACTACACCAAATAGAACAGTCACAACAAGCAGAACTGTTACCACACGTTCTAATGGACGTACTACAACCCCAACACGAACGGTAAGAAATAGTAGTACAAACACTAATAGAATTAAAAATAATGTGACCAGAAGTAAAAGTACTGGGTCTAACAATACAAGAAGCACTTCGTTAAGAAAACCGAATACAGCGAATTCTCGTACATATAATAAAAGTACGTCTAATACAAGAAATCAACGAAGTGCTATACAAACAAAAAGTAAATCGTCGTCTGTTAAGGCAAGATCGAGCTCAAGTAGAACAAGCAACCAAAGTTCTACAAGATCTAACTCAAGACGCTTAAGAGGATAAAAAGTTTTTTTTGGTTGGTTAGAAGTTCCCGTATATAGTATGCCTCAAAGCGCTTTACGGGAATTTCTTTATTAAAAAAGCACCTAAAGTTTTAGGTGTTTTTTTATTTGATTTGAAATATCTTCTGAAACATTCAGCTTATAAATTACCACCGCATAAATTAAACCAATAACTACAGATTTTATAGCAATATTTACCATAGGTAAAAACGGAAAATCCCAGAAGTAAAATGTCATAGATAACACTATTAATGTCAAGATTATTTTTAGTGATGCCTTAGAAAATGGCAGTATATTAAACTTACGTTTTACAAATATTATTTTAATAGTATTATAAATACAAACCGCTAAAAATGTAGCAAATGCAGAACCTTCAATACCAAATACAGGAATAAAAATTGCATTTAAAACAATTGCCATTACCGCTAACAGCACACCAAATAGAAGTACCATTCTATAATAATCGCTATTGAACAATATCGCATTATTGTTCCCTAAACTATTATCATAAAGTTTTGCCATACTTACTATTAAAACAGTAAAAAGACCACCTGTAAATTCCTCTGGAAGTAATTTATATAGTTGATTGATGTTTAAAATAATCAATAAAAATATGAATCCACTCACTACTAATAAAGTCAAAGAGCTACGTTTGTATAAATCCGCCAAAGATGCATAATCTTTGTCGTTGAGATATTTAGCGGTCAACGGTAACATAATTTGATGCATGGCGCGTTGAGGTACAGCAATCATCGTAGCAATAAATATTGCGACACTATAATAAGCTACTTGCTCAATATCGGGCAACATTAAACCAATCATAAACTTGTCTATATCCAAAATAAGCATGGCCACAGAACCCGCAATAATCATTAAAGCTGCATATTTTAAAATTGAAGGATGATTTTTTAATTTCTGAAATGTTAAAGACGGAAACCTTATCGAAAACGCATACAATTTCATGATGAACATTCGTAAAACATAAACCCCAATTAAAGCGATTATAAAACTATCTACGGACAACCACTTTAAGTATACCGCAAATAATAGTAACATTATACCAACTCTATGAAAAATCTCTTTCATTACATTTCCAAAAACGGTTTGCATTTGCACTTTAGTCCATGAAAAAAAGATTTCAAAATAAGCCATGGCTATAGCGAGTATAAAAATATGCCACACGTAATTCTCTACAATTTGATTTTCATTTGACAGCCATTCTACTAGGCCATCGTAAGCTATACAACCAACGAAACCAACAGGAATAATAAACAATAATGGTAAAAACAACATGAGGGTTAAAAAACTATTGATGCTCTCTTTAGACTTAAATGTTGAATAAAATTTAACAATAGCATTATGAACTCCAAATGCCATAAAAGGCATCATAATATTAGCCGCTGAAAGCAAAAATGCGACCAATCCGTAATAGTTGTCCGATAAAAAATTGGTGTAAAGAAAAAGTGTATTTATAGCTCCAATGCCAAAACCTACGTATGTGGTAACGGTGTTTTTAAATGACTGGTTTAATACAACTCCCATAGTGAAGCAAAATACAACTATAAAATTTTAATTCTTACGTGACTTTATTAAACCTGCTAACTTTTCGGTTAAGGCCTTACGGCTATAAGGCTGTAAGCCAACCGCACTTACTTTTAAATCCTTATTTTGATAAGCTTCAAAATAACTTAGTAATTGCGATTTTAATTTCGATTTTTCGTGGTAATTAAAGTAAGTTCCGGTATTGGTTGATGTAATTATTTTAGCCACATCAGCATTTTTAGGGCCAATGGCTAATATGGGTGTTTCAGAAGTTAAATATTCAAAAACTTTACCTGCGATGATAGCTTTGGTCGCTTCAGAATCAATTTCAATTAATAGTAGTAGTTGTGATTTCATTTGATATTTTACCGCCTCTTCATGACTTACATATCCCACAACATCAACATGATGTCTTAATCCTTTTTGATGAATCGACTCTATAACATCATCACTTACTACGCCTATTAATTGTAATCTAAAGGCTTCAGAAAAGGCTTTATTTTCTTCTACTAATTCAGATAAAGTTTCCCATAACACCAAAGGGTTTCGTTCTGATAGTAGCGACCCAATATGAGATAAAGTGAACTTTTCGTCTTTTGCTTCTACTCTAATGTGGTGCGTGTCGTATCCGTTTGTAATCACAGTAATAGGCTGTTTCGTTTTAGCTTGAAACTCATTTTTAGTATGATGACTAGTTACAATAATATGGTCTGCCGTATTTAATACATCGCGTTCTAATTTTAAATGTTTAGTTTTTGATGATGCTGTTAATTTTAAATCTTTATGGTAACCAATAGTAGTCCAAGGATCTCTAAAATCAGCAAACCAACTCAGGTTTAAACTGGCTTTTAATTGTAATCCTATTAAGTGTAAACTGTGAGGAGGACCTGTTGTGATAATGATTTTGATATGATGCTCCTTTATATATGGCGTTAGAAACGCTACTGAAGGCCTGATCCAATTTTTACGAGCATCGGGAATAAAATAATTTCCTCTTATAAAGAGCATGGCTTTCTCTACAAGCGACTGCTTTTTGACTTTAGGAATGACTCCTGAACTTATTTTTTTTGATTTTCCTTTTGAAAACAAACTGGCTAAGCCATAAGGCTCATTAATTGGTTGTTTTAAGATGGTTATATCTTTAGGAATTTCAGTTACCAAACTTTCATCCCTAATAGGATAATTTGGATTTTCAGGACAATACACTACAGGTTCAATATTATATTCAGGCAAGTACTTCACAAATTTTAACCAACGTTGCACACCAGGTCCTCCTGCTGGTGGCCAATAATAGGTAATAATGAGTGCTTTTTGTTTGCTCATGTCTGTCATTCTTACGAAAGCAAGATTCTATTTAGTTATTACTAATTATGCATTCCTGATTTCACAGGAAAGACAATTCAAACTTTTTGTTTTTTCACCTCAAGAAATAAACCTGCTAATAACAAAAGTCCTAAGATAACAGAGCTTGCTAAAGCCACTTTACTTCCCGTTTCTACGACCTGCGGCTCAAACTTAAATTCAACCGTATGCTTACCCTTTGGTAGTTCTAAAGCCCTTAAGACATAATTCACTCTAAAATGGGGCACTAATTTACCATCTATGTAAGCCTTCCAGCCGTACGCATAATAGATTTCTGAAAATACAGCTAATCCTATAGTATCATTATTTGATTCGTATTTCAAATAATTCGGTTTAAATTCTTGTAGCTGAATAGAAGCTGTAGAATCTACTTGATAAGTCGTTTTTAACTTATGTTCCGTTTGAACAGTTTGGTCTAAAACAGCCGTTGTTTTTGTATCTAAACTGTCTAATGCTAAAATTTCTTGATTAGCATCAGCGACTACTTTTAATTTTGAAACAAACCATGCATTGCCGTTAGCATCGGTATTGGTATATGGAAATATTTGGCCTTGCTCTTCTGCAATGATATACTTGGTATTTAACATATTGAGTACATTCATGTTGTTTTTATATACATGAAACTCAAGCAACTCTTCTGCACGCCCTAGTTTTGCTGCACTATACCCCATTAGAGAGTTGTGATAATAGGCCGCTTTAGCAGGCTTGCGCTGACCTTCAGAAGACATATCCATAACCCTAAAATGCCCCTTATCTTTTAAAATTTCTCTATCAGCTTGATTTGGTTGATAAGGTTTATCGACTTTAACAGCGGATATAAAATTATCGTTATTTACATATTGTTTGTCAACTGTTACCAAATCAAAAAGAATTAACACCGCAAAAACAACCACAACTAAATTCTCTGATAATTTCTTCTTTAGGAATAAGAAAACTGTTCCTGCAGACAGTAAAACTAAGATTAAAGTTCTTATGGTATCTGAGGTCATTAATGATTTTCGGTCTTCTATAACAGCATCCATAAATGCTTGTCCATAAGCACTAATATATTGATCATCTCTTAGGCCTTCAAAATCGAATAATATAGATTTAAACAGTAAAAATATAACTGCCAAACCAACTGTGATTCCAGCCGAAAATAATAATGCTTTTAATTTCTCCTCCTCTTTTTCAAAATCATTAAATAAACGCGATAATGCAATCATGCCTAAAACCGGGATACACAATTCTAAAATTACTTGAATAGAACTGACCGCTCTAAACTTATTATAAAATGGTACATAATCGATAAAGAAATCAGTTAAAAATCCAAGGTTTTTTCCGTAAGACAATAACAGTGATAAAACAGTGCCTCCAACAAGCCACCATTTTAAACGGCCTTTTACTAAAAACAACCCTAATACGAATAGAAAAATTACAACCGCTCCAATATAAGCTGGCGCTTCAACGATTGGTTGATCTCCCCAATACATTGGCGCATTTCTCGACGCATCTAAGGCTTCCATTGGAGAAGCTCCTAGATTTATATAGGCTTCATACGTCTCAGAATCTTTACCAACATCTTCATAGTTACCACCTCCCATAAACTTTGGGATATAAAGATTAAAGGTTTCTAAAATGCCGTAACTGTATTCTGTAATATAATCTTTATCTAAACCTGTAGAGACCTCTTTTGGTGAGCCATCTGGATTAATGGTTAAATCGCTTTGGCCACGCGCACTTTCCTTAACATACTCTTGTGTTGCCATAATACCAGTAGCATTAAGACCAATAGCTAACAACGCAGCTACTGATAATAGACCTACCGATTTAAAAAAATGAGGTATTATTTTTTTTCTATATGCATCTACCAAATAAGCCAATCCTAAAACTAATACCAATAATAAAAGGTAATAAGTCATTTGGAAATGATTAGCAACAAGTTCTAAACCTAAAGCTAAAGCTGTGACTATAAATCCGAGTATATATTTCTTTCTAAATGTGAGTATAATACCTGCCAATACTAAAGGCATATACGCAATAGCGTGTGCTTTAGAATTATGACCAACACCAAGAATAATGATAAGATACGTTGAAAACCCAAAGGCTATAGCTCCAAGGGCAGCGAGTTTAAAATTGACTCTTAGAGATAACAATAAAATATAAAATCCTATAAAATATAAGAAAAGGTAATCTGCTGGTCTAGGCAAAAAACGTAAGGCTAAATCAAGTTTTTTAATATAATTGTGTGGATATTTTGCCCCTAATTGATACGTTGGCATGCCTCCAAAAGCACTATTCGTCCAGTATGTTTCTTCACCAGTAGCTTCAGCAAATTCTTTTTGCTGCTGAGCCATACCAATGTAATGCATAATATCACTTTGGTTGATTTTTTTGCCTTCTAAAACGGGGCTAAAATAAACTAAGGAAACTACTACAAATCCGATTAAAATTAAGACATGCGGCAATAAACGTTTTATAGAAAATGACATGAGAATGCTTTAAGTTGAATGAATCTGAAAAGTAGTTATTTTTTTTGAAACTTTGTAAAAGTTCCCCGTTTACTGATTCAAAATCAGTAAGAATACAAGTAGAATAGTTAATCTATTTCTTCGTAATCAATGTATTCACCCACTTTAGGGTTAGAACCCTTATTTTGGTTAGGCATTTTATCAATTACGGTTTCCCCTTCTTTTTGTTTTTGTTGTTGTCTTTGTTGATTCGAATTTTGGAATCCTCCAAATTGTCCACCAAACTTTTCTTCTGCTTTCTTTGCCACAAAACGTACTAATAGCGGAGCAAAAAGGCGAGACAACACCTTAAAGCCGTAGTACACTAAAAGTATAATTAATATCGTTTTCAATAATCCCATGGACTAAACTTCTTAAATGATAAAATTTAATATTATTCAAAAATACAATTATCACCATTTATAATACGTTATTATTCCTTAAAAAAACTATAAAATCTATATATTTGACTCGAATCTACAATAGACAAAATGGTTTTAAATCATAAATAAAATGAGAATACTCAAATCAAGCCTTATAATATTACTCACAATTTCTTTTAATTCGGCATTTGCACAATACACCGAAGTGATTAACTCAAACAGACCTGGTGTCTCCAAAAGTGCTTTTTCTGTCGGTACAGGAGTGGTACAGTTTGAAGCTGGTGCCTTTACCGTTAAAGAAGAACATGCACTTGCTAATTATGACGTTTCAGGATTTGGTCTCGATTTTGGATTAAGATACGGTGTCCTTTTTGAGCAGTTAGAATTCTCGTTAGATGGAGTCTATCAAAACGACAATATTACCTACAACAACGCAACGATTCCTAAAGAAGATAAACGTTCTAATTTTAAAAACTTTACATTAGGTGCTAAATATTTAGTCTACGATCCGTACAAAAATGCAGAAGATGCCCAACCTAATTTGTACAGTTATCACGCTAACACTAAATTTAGCTGGAAATCTTTAATACCTGCGGTAGCCGTTTATGCTGGTGCCAATTTTGATACTGAAAACAATCCTTATACTGCAGCAGACATTGAAGGGTTTAGTCCTAAAATTATGATAGCCACCCAAAATAATTTTAACAACGGTTGGGTTTTTGTAATGAACTTAATAAAAGATAGAATCGGTACAGATCAGTCCGATTTTCAGTATATATTTACATTAACCCACTCGTTTACTCCACAGTGGGTCGTTTTTGGAGAAGCACAAGGAATAAAAAGTGATTTTTATGCAGATAATATTTTTAGATTTGGAGGAGCTTATCTCTGGACTAAAGATTTTCAGTTAGATGCAAATATTGCGTTTAACACTAAAGACACACCAACAGTCTTTAATATTGCGTTCGGAGCTTCATATCGTTTAGATTTTCATAAGGATAAGGAAATCGACAATGGTAACGGTAATGATGGTAATTTTAAGAAGAAGAAAAAGAAGAAAAAAGAAAAGAAAACCGACGATTTCGATTCTTAATAAATAGCTTTCCTAACTACATGATAACAATTAAAGAAGCCACATCAAAAAAGGACTTAAAAGCATTTGTTCGATTCCCTTTTTCAATATATAAAGACTCTAAATATTGGGTACCACCAATTATAAGACAAGAGTTAGAAACCTTTAATAAAGATAAAAACCCCATATTTAAAGATGCTGAAGCACGTTTTTTCCTTGCTTATAAAGGTGATGACATTGTGGGTAGAATAGCGGCTATTATAAATTGGTTAGAAGTAGACAAACAAGGCATAAAAAAAATGCGGTTTGGATGGTTTGATTTTATTGATGACTTAGAGGTAAGTGAGGCTTTATTAAAAGTAGTTGAAGATATTGGAAGAGCACAACAATTAAGTTATGCTGAAGGACCTGTAGGCTTTTCTAATTTAGATAAGGTTGGAGTCATGACTGAAGGTTTTGATCAATTAGGCACAATGATTACATGGTATAACCATCCCTATTATATGGACCATTATATGGCTCATGGGTACACCATTGAAAAATCGTATTCTGAAAATAAATTTCCGTTTAGCAATGTAAAACCCGAGTTCTTTAAAAAAGCACAAGACCTTATTAAACGACGCTATAATATTAGAGCACTCAACCTTACAAAAACACAAGAGGTAATGCCTTATGCTGATCGTATGTTCGATTTATTTAATGAGAGCTACTCGTCTTTATCTTCCTTTGTAGAAATAACTGATATTCAAAAGGCATATTTTAAAAAGAAGTTCATCAGCTTTGTCAATCCTGAATATATTAAATTTGTGGTAGATGAACACGATAAATTAGTCGGTTTTGCGGTAGTGATGCCAAGATTTGCAGGAGCGTTACAAAAAGCGAATGGCAAATTGTTTCCGTTTGGATTTTCACATATTTTAAAAGCTAAAAAACAAAGTAAAGATGTTATTTTTTATTTAATAGGAATTCATCCAGATTATCAAAATAAAGGTGTACACGCTGTAATTTTTAATGAATACTATGAAACCTTTAGAAAAAAAGGAATCGAAACCTGCTACAGAACACCAGAACTTGAAGACAATGTAGCTATAAAGCAAATATGGAAACACTTTGATCCTAAAGTTTATGCACGTCGTAAGACATTACGAAAAGATCTGTAAATAGTCGATTTAAATTACGGGAGTAAAAAACGGTCATCATTTTAAAATGATGACCGTTTTTTTAGTTATAATACGCTGAGCAAATTATTCACCCATCGCAGCTATTAATGATGCTGACATTCTTTTATACGTACCGTTTACCAAACGTTCTCTAATCGCATCAAAAGCGTCTAAAGTTTCTCTAACATCTTCTAGAGTATGTGTTGCTGTCGGAATCATTCTTAATAAGATTAATCCTTTTGGTATAACTGGGTATACCACTATAGAACAAAATATGCCATGATTCTCACGTAAATCTCTAACCAAAGCCATGGCTTCAGGAATACTACCTTTTAAATAAACTGGAGTTACACAACTTTGTGTCGTTCCAATATCAAAACCACGCTCTTTTAAACCTGATTGTAACGCATTAACAATCGTCCAAAGATTCTTTTTAAGCTCTGGCATTGTACGCAACATATCCAAACGTTTTAATGCTCCGACAACGAGTTGCATTTGCAAGGACTTCGCGAACATTTGAGAACGTAAGTTGTATTTTAAGTAGTCAATAATTTCTTGATCAGCAGCAATAAAGGCACCAGTACTTGCCATTGATTTTGCAAAAGTAGCAAAATAAACGTCTATTTCATCTTGAACCCCTTGCTCCTCTCCTGTTCCTGCTCCAGTAGCACCAAGTGTACCAAATCCATGAGCATCATCTACAAAAAACCTAAAGTTGAATTTTTTCTTAAGTTCAACAATCTCTTTTAATCGACCTTGTTCACCACGCATTCCAAAAACCCCTTCCGAAATAACTAGAATTCCACCACCTGTTTGCTCTGCCATTTTAGTAGCGCGTTCAAGGTTTTTTTCTAGGCTTTCAATATCGTTGTGTTTGTAAGTAAAACGTTTTCCCATATGCAAACGAACACCATCAATAATACAAGCGTGCGCATCTACATCGTATACTATAATATCATCTTTTGCAACCAAGGCATCTATAGTAGAAACCATACCTTGATAACCAAAGTTTAATAAATAAGCAGCTTCTTTATTAACAAAAGCAGCCAATTCGTTTTGTAATTGTTCATGTAAATCGGTGTGACCAGACATCATTCTAGCTCCCATTGGGTAGGCCGAACCATATTTTACACCAGCTTCTCCATCTACCTTCCTCACTTCTGGATGATTTGCTAAACCCAAATAGTCATTGATACTCCATGTAATAACATCTTTACCTTGAAACGTCATTCTATTAGAGATTTCACCTTCAAGCTTAGGAAAAACAAAATATCCTTCGGCTTGAGATGCCCATTTTCCTAGTGGTCCTTTATCTTTATAAATCTTTGCAAATAAATCCTTCATGCTCTAATTTTACAGTTATCGAATTGTTTACACAATAAAACATGCATAATCAATCAATAATCATTAAGTTAATTTAATCTTGTTAGTGCTCGCAAAATTAATTAATAATATTATGATTGCATAATTTATTTAATTAAGTATTAACTAAGTTTTGAACAATAAAATATGGCTAAATGATTACACATTCGTATTTCAAATTGTGTGATGATGTTTATTCCTTTTTCTTAATTATTTGATGTTTTACTCATGGTATAGAAGTCGAACAAAACAACAGCGTTATCAATATTTATTTCGCACCAACAAAATCAAAATAATCAACTCACTAACAAGCTATTGAAGTCAATTATTAACTATGATAAGTCATAAAAAACACTATTGATTTTTGTAGAATATTGAGCTGAATTCTCGGCATATTTCTATACTAAAAGTACTCTTTCAAAGATTTTAAATATCTTTACTTAGGTAAATTACAACATAAAAAAACCTATCATAGTTGCCTATGACAGGTATTTTTATAACCTATAAATACTTATTTAACGTATTCTATACGCGAATGTACAAGACGCGAACTGTCAAAAAATCCTTGATCTTCCATCCATTTATCATTATAAACTTTGCTCATATAACGCGATCCATGATCTGGGAATATCACTACAATTTTATCCGTAGCTTTAAATTCTCCTTCTTCTTGTAATTGTTTTATAGCTTGCATTGCTGCTCCGCTTGTGTACCCAACAAAAAGACCTTCAGTATTAGAAATTTCTCTTGCCGTGTGAGCACTTTCTTCATCAGTAACTTTAACAAACTTATCTATAACATCAAAATCTGTCGCCGTAGGAATTAAATTCTTACCTAAACCTTCAATTCTATAAGGGTAAATCTCTTTGTCATCAAACTCACGCGTTTCATGATACTTTTGTAAGACAGAACCATACGCATCTACACCAATAACTTTGACATCTGGATTTTGCTCTTTTAAATACTTAGAGATTCCAGAGATTGTTCCTCCGGTTCCACTACAAGCAATTAAGTGTGTGATTTCACCGTTAGTTTGTTCCCAAATTTCAGGACCAGTAGAATTATAATGTGCATCAATATTTAATTGATTAAAATACTGGTTAATGTATATGGACCCTTTGTTTTCTTCGTGCAAGCGTTTTGCAACTTCGTAATAAGAACGCGGATCATCTGCTTTAACATGCGCAGGACAAACATAAACCTTTGCTCCCATAGATTTTAACATATCTATTTTATCAGCAGAAGATTTAGAACTCACAGCCAAAATACATTCATAGCCTTTAATAATACTTACCATAGCAATACTAAAACCTGTATTACCTGAAGTCGTTTCAATAATTGTATCACCAGGTGATAAAATACCTTGACGCTCTGCTTCTTCAATAATATGTAATGCAATTCTGTCTTTTGACGAATGACCTGGATTAAAAGCTTCTACTTTAGCATAAAAATCGCCATCAAAGTTGGCAGTCATTCTATTTAATTTGATTAGAGGAGTGTTACCTATAAGTTGTAACACATTATCAAATACATTTTTGTTGTTTTTCATAAATGAAATTTTTCAGCAGTCGTTATTTATTAGACACCTAAAACCTCGCAAAGGTAACATTTTTTTTCAAACTATTCTGTAATTCCTTCTAAATCGAGTAAGAACGCAAACTCTTCGGCGTCTTCTTTTAGGCTTTCAAAACGGCCAGATGCACCACCATGTCCTGCATCCATATTTGTTTTTAGATATAATTTATTTGAGTCTGTTTTTAGTTCTCTCAGTTTGGAAACCCATTTTGCTGGCTCCCAATATTGTACCTGAGAATCATGAAGTCCTGTTGTAATCAACATATTAGGATACCCCTTTGCTTCTACATTATCGTAAGGTGAATACGATTTTATATAATCATAATAAAGTTTATCGTTAGGATTTCCCCACTCGTCATATTCACCTGTAGTTAAAGGTATAGAATCATCTAACATCGTAGTAATAACGTCTACAAAAGGTACAGCGGCAATAACACCATTATATAGTTGTGGTGCAGAATTAACAATAGCTCCCATTAACAATCCACCGGCACTACCTCCCATAGCATAGAGATGTGAGGATGATGTATAGCGCTCCTTAATTAAATGAACAGAACACGCTATAAAATCTGAAAATGTATTCTTTTTATTTAATAATTTACCTCCTTCGTACCAATGACGCCCTAAATACTCACCGCCTCTTACATGTGTAATAACATAGATAAAGCCTCGATTTAAAAGACTTAATCTTACTGTCGAAAAATAAGGATCTATTGTAGATCCATAACTGCCATAAGCGTATTGTAGCAGCGGATTAGTACCATCTTTTTTAAGGCCTTTTTTATACACTATAGACATCGGAATTTTTGTACCATCGTCTGCAGTGGCCCAAATACGCTCGGATGTATAATTGTCTTTATTAAATGTTGGATCTAAAACTTCTTGTTCTTTTAAAACAATTTTAGTTTTAGTTCGCATATTAAAATCTATAACCGAAGTTGGTGTTGTTAAAGCGTTGTAGCCATACCTTAGAATTTCGGTATCAAAGTCTACGTTAATACTGGTATAGCATGTATAGGTTTCGTTGTCAAAAGGCAAATAATAATCATCGGTTCCGTCCCAACGCTTAATTCTAATTTCATTTAAACCATTTCTGCGTTCACTGATAACTAAGTAATCTTTAAAAATATCAATACCTTCAATTAAAACATCATCTCTATGTTCTATGACTTCTGTCCAATGCTCTATTGCTGTATCAGATTCTGGCGTTTTCATCAATTTAAAATTCGTCGCCTTATCTTTATTCGTTAATATATAAAAATGATTATTGTAATGCGAAATACTATATTCTAAGCCTCTAATCCGTGGCTGAAATACCTTGAATTTTCCTTCTGGATTATTGGCATCCAAAATATGGTACTCATTAGTTAAGGTACTATAGCATGCGATAATAATATATTTTCTAGATTTTGACTTATAAACTGCAGCTCCAAATGTATCATCGCCTTCTTGAAACACAAGCTCATCTTCAGATTGATCTCCTAGACGGTGTTTATAAATTTGAAATGCCCTTAAAGTAACCTCATCTTTTTTAGTGTAAAATAAAGTAGCATTGTCATTAGCCCAACTCGAAGAGCCTGTTGTACTCTCTATTCTATCTTCAGCAACCTGATGCGTTTTTAAATCTTTTATATATATAGTGTAATTTCGTCTTCCTGTGGTATCAATTCCATAAGATACCAGTTTATTATCTGGACTAATACTAATGCCTGCCAATTTAAAATAGCTTTCTCCTTCCGCCATTTTATTGCAGTCAAATAATAACTCTTCAGGATTATCTAAGCTCTCTCTTTTTCTAGTATAGATAGGGTAATCTTTTCCTTTTTCATATTTAGTAATGTACCAATATCCATTGTATTTATATGGTACAGAAGAATCATCCTCTTTAATTCTGGCCTTCATTTCTTCAAACAAATCTGTCTGAAACCCCTTAGTATGTGCCATCTGAGAATCACAATAATCGTTTTCGGCATTCAGGTAATCGATAACTTCGGGATGCTCTCTATCCTTCATCCAAAAATAATTATCAATGCGAACATCTCCGTGCTTTTCAAGTTGATGAGGAATTTTCTTAGCTATAGGAGGATTTATATCAGACTTTTTTATCATTTGTTATGAATATTTATTCTAAAAAGAGGCGCAATTTAGTAATTTTGCATCGTAAAAATTTAAAACACTAGATTATGTTTGGAGATATGATGGGAATGATGAGCAAATTAAAGGATGCTCAAAAAAAAGTTGAAGAAACAAAACAACGCCTACACACCGTTTTAATTGATGAAGCGAGTAATGACAACAAGTTAAA